>Ga0115011_10000254_pt1 | contig 48137 bp, 84 predicted proteins | sample TroAtlMetagenome_2_FD_88705 | JGI IMG/M metagenome (GOLD analysis project Ga0115011, IMG submission 88705) | Marine eukaryotic phytoplankton communities from Atlantic Ocean - Tropical Atlantic ANT8 Metagenome | ecosystem: Environmental > Aquatic > Marine > Oceanic | place: Tropical Atlantic... | reverse complement strand
CTTAATGACTTCCTACCAAAGAAGCCAAGTGATGTTGAAGTGAAAGTAATGAAGGAAATGTTCGAAGCAAGTGTCGATGGTGAAGCATACGACATGGACAAATTTGGACAATATTTCCGTCCAGCTGGAATGTCAGCACGTACTGGTGATCCAAACGTTGCCAAGAAAGATGCTCCTGTAGCAACTCCGGCGGCTCCAAAAGTAGAAACTCCAGCAGTTGCAGAAACTGTAACTCCTGAAGCTACTACGGCCCCAACGGCAGAAGCAAGTTCTAATACAAATGGTAAGGCCGAAGACATCCTTTCCATGATTAGACAAAGACAACAACAGTAAAAATATATATTAGTGGGGGGCAACCCCCACTATGCTTTTTAACTTAAAGCGAAGGAGGCATTATGGCAAAAGCATTTGATCCTACGAAATTCAGGACACAATTAACGAAATCTATTACAGGCATGAGTGCGGGATTTAACGATCCTACTGATTGGATTTCTACAGGTAACTATGCACTCAACTACTTAATCAGCGGAGACTTTCATAAAGGAGTTCCGATGGGTAAAGTAACTGTGTTTGCAGGTGAATCTGGTGCAGGTAAAAGTTATATCTGTGCAGGTAACATTGTAAAAGCGGCACAAGAGCAAGGAATCTTTGTTGTATTAATTGACTCAGAAAATGCATTAGACGAAAGTTGGTTACATGCATTAGAAGTTGATACTAGCGAAGAGAAACTTCTTAAACTGAATATGTCAATGATTGACGATGTAGCAAAAACAATTTCAACGTTTATGACAGACTACAGAGCAATGGCTGAAGAAGACAGACCTAAGGTACTATTTGTTATTGATAGTTTGGGTATGTTACTAACACCTACTGATGTTGATCAGTTTAATAAAGGTGATATGAAGGGTGATATGGGTAGAAAACCTAAGGCACTTACTTCATTGGTACGTAATACTGTTAATATGATTGGTTCACATAACGTAGGACTAGTATGTACCAACCACACTTATGCATCACAAGATATGTTTGATCCTGATGATAAAATATCAGGCGGACAAGGATTTATATATGCATCAAGTATTGTTGTTGCAATGAAAAAACTTAAATTAAAAGAAGATGAAGATGGTAACAAGGTAACTGATGTACGTGGTATTAGAGCAGGTTGTAAAGTAATGAAAACTAGATATGCAAAACCATTTGAAGGCGTACAAGTTAAGATTCCTTACGAAACAGGAATGAATCCTTATAGTGGGTTAGTTGACTTGTTTGAGAAAAAAGGCTTAATTGTTAAAGACGGCAATAGGCTAAAATACATTGATTCTGCTGGAACAGAAACTAAAGAGTATCGTAAAAACTGGACTGGTGAATTATTAGATAAAGTCATGTCAGATTATGCCAATAAGGAAGAACCTGTGGTAAATATCGAGGTGGCAGAAGACTATGAAGCAGTAGTAACTGAAACTAAAAAACCAGAACAGGAGTAAACTTAAATGGAAAGCAGTCAAATAGTTGATATTTGGAACACCTTTAAAGATAGCTTAGATAAAAAACATATAGAAACAGTTGCAGAAAAATACGTAGATGTTTGTGCAGATTTTGGAGCAGACGATACTGAAATGAGAGATGCAATGGGCAGTTGTGATTTTCTTGATGCCGCGATTACTTATTACTTAGATATAGGTGACGAGGAATCAGAATATGACAGAGATCCCGAAGATGATTGGGAAGATTAATGGGTTGGTACTCTGAAGTAGCTAGAGACGTTAACAAAATACCTGATGCAATAACTCACTTTGAAGCAGAATTATCAAGTGCTAGAGCTGAAGTAAAGCTAAGTGGCAATGTAGAACGTGCCGCGGCAGAAATGCCTGGTATAGTAGAACATAGGTTTCATCAACTTCAAGAAATAGAAGCAATCCTTAATTACCTAAACATAGAACTTCGTAGATTACGTAGTTCGTATTTCAAAAAATATCTTGAAAATTACCAAAGAGCTTTATCAAGTAGAGACGTTGAAAAATATGTTGATGGTGAAGCTGACGTGGTAGACTACGAAAAAATTATAAACGAATTTGCACTTCTACGAAATAAGTGGCTCGGCCTGCTAAAAGGACTTGATCAAAAACAGTGGCAGATTACAAATGTAGTCAAGTTAAGAGTAGCAGGCATGGAAGATGCAACATTATAAGTTTCAAGTACCAGAAAATTGCAAATTATTACGAGGACAACTTTTTCGATATCTTTACACGTTTTGTGATGTAAAAACAATTACAAAACCAGAAGAGATTGAAAAAGATAGATTACTTGCCTTTAGTCATCCCTTTGACGATTGGATTTTTGATGCAATTAAAAAAGATCCATCAATTAATTTTTTTCATATAGATAATGGTTACATCGGTAACCATAGATACAAACGTCCACAATATTATCGTATCTCATACAATTCATTACAAAATACATTAGTTCGTCCTGTAAGTGAAAGTAGAAAACATCTACTTGAATTAGATGATAACTTATGGAGTGAATGGAATCCTGACGGCGAATATAATCTATTGGTTATGCCAGCTGATAATAACAGTAATATATTTAGATATATGGGACAGGATTACCATACTTGGAGAGACAAAACAATTAAATACTATGAAGGCTTAGACGTGCCGTTAATTGTTAGAGAAAAACTAGGCAAAAGAAAGCAAAGGTGGGATGAAATACTTCCTATGATAAGAAAAGCAAAAAAAGTTATTACATACCACAGCATGGCCGCAGTTGAGGCTTTATGTTTAGGTAAGCCGATCGAAATACTAGGACAAAGTGCAGTACAACATTGGCAAAATAAAACAAATTTTAACAGAGACGAAATGCTAGAACACATTGCTTGGAGTCAGTTCGACAGAAGCGATTACCAAAGTGGTACAGCATGGCGTTGCACATTTAAATATCAGGTAGAGAGAAATGAAATACATTGAGTTAGATGGTTGGCGTACATTGCCAAACGATATTTGTTTAAAAAGTGCTAAAAAACAAGGCATGGGACAAATAGAAGAATATCAAAATTACGAATTACAAGTAGCAATGTCACATTGTTCTAAATTAAGAATTGCTGTTGATATTGGTGCTCATGTTGGTATAACGGCATTTAGATTATCTCAATCGTTTGAACATGTTCACGCATTTGAAATTAATAGAGAATTATTTCCGTGCTTACAAGAAAACTTAGCTTGGAAAGAATGTTATAATGTTACAACACACCCAGTTGGTTTAGGCGATAAAGAAAAAGACGTCGACATTCATACTACAAATAAAAGTTTTAGTACACACGTACAACCAGATTCAAAAGGAAAATATAAAGTTAAGACGTTAGACTCTTTTGGTTTGCAATTTGTTGATTTTATAAAAATAGATGCAGAAGGATATGAGCCGTTAATTGCTAAAGGTGCTTTAGAAACAATTAAACGATGTAAACCTATTATACTTTATGAAAGAAAAGATCATCCTGCAAGATATGGATATACAATAGATAGTATTAGAGAAATTCTTATGCCATTAGGGTATAGGATGATTAGAAAATTAGGCCGAGGAGAAAAGAATGCAGTACTTGGGTATAGAGAAGGAATGAGTCCTGATGTTTAACTTACCAAATCTACAAGGAACATTACCTCCACGGAGTGTTGAAGATGTTGTAGTGTTTAGTTGTGATTACGATTATTTTGATCGTCATGGCTTTGCTTTAGCTCAAAGTATTAATAGAACATTAAGTTGGATGCATGTACATTGTCATATTATTAATGAAGGCAATATGAATACCGAAGTACTTGGAAATATGTCAGACAAGTTTAACTTCAGTTATTCGTTTGAAGATGTAAACGAAGACTTTTATAAGTCGTTAGGAAAAAATAAAAAACGTATGAAAGAAGGAGCTCATATTTTTAAAACAACTGACCTTGATCTAATTGCAAGAAAAACATACTTAGCAAGTGCAAGGTTTATGCGTTTAAATCAATTATTTCCAAACGAACATCAATACATACTTCAACTAGATTGCGATACTATTTTAAAAACAGGATTTCATAAAAATGACTTTAGAGCTTTAACTGAACATGTTTCTGCTATGCCTAAACCAAAAGATCCCTCTACATTTATTGCAAGTGCATTGTGTTTAGGTACAGGACAAAACGGTGTAATGTTTAGAGAATTATTAAGCCAACGAATGAGAGAAGCATTTCAAAAAGAGATATATTGGTATGTTGACCAAGACGTCTTAAAGGCTGTAATGGCAGAATGGAAAGTAGGATATAAAAAATTATATAAGGAAATTCCTTATAAATGGGTGCCTTGGGGATTAAAGAAAGATGATATCTTTATGACTGGAAAAGGCAGTAAAAAAGAAGATAGAAGATTTAAAGCCGCACAACTAAATTGGTTACCTGAGCATTGGCAAACTCCTATCTTTAGAGAGATTAGAAATCTACCAATTAAAAAATGACTAAAGGATACATTATATATTTGCCCGACTATGAAAATAGTGTTGAGATAGCAAAACGTGCCTTAGAAACAGGAAAAGAAAACGGCTGGGATTTAGAACTATACCCAGGTGTAAATGGACACAATGAAACATTACATGATTATAGTTTGCGTATATACTCAGGAAATAAAAAATGTAAAAGATTGATGGAACGCCCAGGAACTTGGGGTTGCTTTTTAAGTCAATATGTATTATGGACAAGATGTTTTGTAAAACAAACACCTTTATGTATTTTTGAGCATGACGTAATATTTAAAAAGCCCATGGGTGAAATTAAAGATTGTGATGTATATAAGTTTGAAGGATTCAAAAAAGCAAAACCAATTGCACCGGGTAATTGGTATGAAGGTGCTCGAGCATATAGAATTACGCCTGAAGGGGCAAAGAAGATTCTAGATTGGGTACATGATAATGGAGCCATGCCAGCAGACTGGATGTTATGTGATGGCATAGTTGATATGATATTTGATAAAGGAGGAAAGGTAACATTCAAATCTGACGATATGAGTTTTACTAAAGATTTATGATTGAACATTTAAGAAAATACATAGGACTTTACATGACTGCAATGGTATTGCCGTTTATGTTTGGTTACGGAGTAAGCGAAGAACACCCAATATGGGTATGGTGGATAGCATTTGCATTAATAATATTAAAAACACCACCTTATAGTATTAGTGACCGTTTTTGGGGAGCCTATGCAAGATTATTAGAATGGGTGTTAGGACCCTTAACAAATAGATTAAGAAAATTGCCTTGGTGGGCTAGAACTATATTTGCAATAGCGATATTGTACTTTGTAGAAGAATATTTCTTAGCATCACTAGGTTATACAATGTTACCTTGGAGGATGGACTTAGGATGGTAAAATTAATTTATAAAGTATTAATAATAGCAGTACCAACATACACTATTGCTTTCATGACAGACGCTATGGTGTATACTATGCCGATGTTAGCAATTACAACTGTAATAGCTACAAGTGTGTTTAACGAAAAAGACAATGAAAAAAGAATTGATACCGACTTTATGAAAAAGGCGAAAATGAAGGATGGCGGCGAAATTGACGGATAAAATGATTTATCAAGTTGCAGTTGGAAGCCCTAGCAACTTGTACGAGCATTGTATTAAAAGTGTAGAAATGTATTGTAAAAAGTATGGAATAAAACATATTGTACAATCAGAGCCTATACTTAAAATTAAACCAGACTTAAACAGAACAGGACGTAGCAAAGAAGCTGTTGAACGTTTAGGTTATTTGCCAATATTTGAAAAAGAAAATGCATTTTACTATCTAAATCAATATAAGCAAATTGCTATAGTTGATAGTGATATTTACATTAGAGATAATGCACCAAACATCTTTGATGAGTTAACAGAGCAATATGCATTTGGTGCTGTTGCAGAAAGAGAACTTCCTTGTGCTAAAAAATATAAATCCAAAATTAGAAAATATTCTAAATCAGCTTTTGAACATTTAACTGATGTAAATTGGAAATGGAATGAACTAGGTGCTGAGTTTTATAACATGGGCTTAATGGTTTTAAACTCCGAAAAATTTTCAGCATACTTAAGAGGCCAATCACCAAAAGAATTTATTTCACGCCCAGAGTTTAAAGACTTTGTTGACGGAGTGGGTTATAAAAAATGGTCTACAGATCAAATGTTATTAAACTGGTGGGTTAAAAAAGAAGGCATGCCAACATTAAATATGGACTGGAAATGGAATGGATTGTACAAAGGCATTGATGATAAACGTTTACCTGAAGCATATTTTGTACACTTCTTTTTAAAAGACTTACTACCAGAACGTGGTGAAAATATACCAGCACTAATGGAGGCAATTGGTTGAAGCATTTAGTTATGAGAGCTTACAGCACCGTAAAGAAAAACTTTTTTTATGGAGCACCGGGACTTGGAGACAGAGTACATAGTATTCTTTTGTCTTATAATTATTCTGTTATAGAGAATACTCCTGTAACATTACACTTAACAAAGTATCATTGGAATAGGCATAAGCCTGAAAGCTGGCCTGAAATAATTCAACTCTTTCCTAAAGGACATGTTGCAATAATGCCACACCTTGACTACGAACCTACAAGCAATCAAGGGTTTGTTGATTATGTAAAAAGTTTAGGTTATGACAATGCAGAAGGACAAATATACGGAGACTATCCACAAAGATTTGAACCAAAAGAAGGTGTCGACTTAACAAAACATTTAAAATACTTTCCGGCATTAAGTGCTGAAGACTGTAGTAACGACTTAAACTTGCCTGAAAAATTTATTACTGTGCAATGGGATTCTACTTCAAAAAGAAGAAGTATGGATAATAACTGGCAAGCAAAAATACTTTCTAAGTACGAAGGATATGAAGTTGTTACTGTAGGTGGACAAGCTAGTAACGACTATCTTAAAAATAGTTTAAAACATATTGCGTATGCAATGACTAAAGCAAAGTATCATGTAGGCATAGATAGTGGCTTCTTGCATTTATCTCAAGTATACTTTCCCCCAAATAATATTCACATATATACAACAAGAAGCCCGGGAAAATGGAGCCATCACATGCATAGAGCTAAAGATAACGGAATAAAAATATATGAAAATTAAAATAGAAGTTTCAGTAGGAGAACTTTTTGATAAAATTTCTATCCTAAAACTAAAAACTGTTAAAATATCTGATCCTGAAAAATTAAAAAATATAAAAAAAGAATTATCATATCTTGAAGGTAAATTTGTTAATACAGATCCTGACGTTGACAAGTTGTCAGAAGAACTATTTGTTATAAATGCTAAACTATGGGATATTGAGAATAGTAAAAGAAAATGTGAAGCTGAAAACAACTTTAGTTGGGACTTTATACAACTGGCTAGAGATGTTTACATTTATAATGATAAAAGAGCAGAACTTAAAAGAAAAATTAATGACCACACAGGATCTGATGTTGTCGAAGAAAAAGAATATACGAGGTACTAATGAAAAAACTTTTTATACATATACCTAAAAATGCAGGAGTAACAATACGTGAAAGTGAAATCTTTAAAGATAAAATAATTCCTGTTAATAAAAAATGGATATCAGATTACAAATACTTTAAAGAAACAATGGAACGTTATGGAGAGCGTGATACTAAGGGTGTAGAACATGCACGTTGGATTGATGTTAATGTAGCTGTTACAGCCGAACATGATGCATTTGCTATAGTAAGAAATCCTTGGAGTAAAGTTGTTAGTAGATATTTGTTTGCTAAACAAGCTATTGATAGGGGATTAGTAAAACCTGAATACGCAAACGTTACTTCTTTAGAACATTTTATAGAAGAAAGGTTTGAATGGGGGTTAAAGCCGTTAACATGGTATAGAGCAATAAGAGGTTGGTGGCCACAAAAACATCATGTAAAAAATATGAGTAATAAAGTTGTATGTGATATACTTAGGCTTGAACATTTAGATGAAGAAGCACCAAAATATCTTGGCGTAGACAAAATGCCTAGAGCAAGAAATGTAACAAGCATAAAAGAAAATTATAAAGAATTATACAATGCAAAAACAATACAGGAAATTGCAGATTGGTACAAAGAAGATATTGAATATTGGGATTTTGATTTCGATACTAGTGCAAGGAGAAACACATGGGTTGGCCAGGATACGATTTAATTACATTTGGATGTAGCTATACATACGGACACGGTTTACCTGATTGTATACACGATGACGGAAGAAGTCATGGTCCCTCCCCTAGTGTATTATCATGGCCTTATCATTTAAAACATAATTGTGAGTTTGCAACTGTAGATAACCAAGGTGAAGCCGGTGCTAGTAATAAAATTATAGCAAGACATGTAGTAGAATATAAGAAGTATAGTAAAAGAAGTTTTGTAGTAATATTTTGGACTAACTTTGACAGACATACTGTTTTTCATACAAAATGGCCGCACGACAGATTGCATATGATGCCGTCTTATCTAGGTGATATGCCTGACGCTTTTTGGGAAGGACAAAAACACAGAGTAGGGATAGAAGAGTTTAAACGTAAAACACTAGCATACTACTCTGACTTTCACTCTGATTTTGATGTATACTTTGACCAAGTAATAAGAATGGGTTATATAGATTCTTGGTTAAAATCAAAAGGTGTTACGCAAGTACGACATCTATTTTTCGAAAAAGAATGGTTAGAAACGTTGTCAAAAGAAAAAAAATATTTCAACAAATATATGATAGATGACATGAAAGTAAAAACTTTCAATTATAGTAAACATTTTAAGATAGATGACGCTTTAGACAAACCACACCCTCACCCAGGTATAAGAAGTCATAGACTTTTTGCTATGAATATACAGAAATGGTTTAAATTGTAATGCAACAAGTAAACAAACGATTAATAGCATTTGGAGACTCTAATACGTTTGGGCATGGATTGCCAGATTGCTGGGACGAAAAAGGTAAAGGGCCATTAGACATTTCTAGTAAGTTAGCTTGGCCTGAGATTTTAAGTAAGTTAATGAACCACAAACATAACCCTGTAAATAAATCTTGGCCTGGAGCAAGTAATGACATGATATGGCACGAGGGCTTAAGGTTTAATTACGGAAACAAAGATGTAGCAGTTTTTATGTGGACATACTTAGGAAGAATGTCTATATTAGCAGATAACAAAAGAGGCCATAGTTTTAACGGAATGGTAAACTGGGTAGACGACGGTTGGAGCAGAGAGATTTTAGATCACCAGTATGGTAAAGGTTCCTGGGAAAGAAATAAATTTTATTTTGAAAACTTTTGGGAAGAATATGATGCACACTTAAAACTAGTAATGAAAATAAACCATATGCATGAGTTCCTTAAAGCTAAAGGAGTTCAGTCACACCATATATGGATTGGTGGAGGAGTAGAAGCAGAAAAATATATGCTTAAACAACATGAAAACAATTCCTGGAATAATCATAAATGGTGGGATTTTTTTACAGAAATGCCTGGCGTAATGGGAGAATATTTCCAACCAGACATAAACTTTTTACCATATCATATACATGCTCCAGATACATGCATGGATTTTGCCGCAGACGGAAGTCATCCTGGAGTAGAAACACATAAACTAATTGCTGGCAAAATTAAAACTTGGATGGATGCTCAGTCATGCAAATAGCAGTTTGTATATCAGGTGTAAATGATAAAAAGTCAATTATTGTAGAGCAACTACAACAAAAACTTCCTGGCTGTAATTTTTATTTCCATACATTTTCTAATAAAACAAATCTTGTACCAGGAAACTTACATGACAGATTATTTACAATGCACTATCCTAAATGGCATTATCATCCTATGGAAGCTTCTGAAAAGACTACAATTAAACACGCAAAGTTTAAGAAATATCTTGAACAAAAAATCAATTGGGACGAACTTTATTTTGGAATAGTGCCTATGATATCACATAGCAATTTGTTAAAAAAGATACCTGACAGATTTGATCTTATCATAAGAGTTGATTGGAACACACAAATAGATCGGCAAGTAGATCTAAATCACTGGATACGAAAAGCATACGAAAAAGGACCTGTAGGATTTATGATTAGAGACAACAGAGGACCACAATTTGGATCTGGAAAGATTGAAGAAATTGGATACAATGCTGTTAATATCGAAGATGATTGGTACGGATTTTTACCTAGTACGTTTATAATACACCATAGAAAACACTTTGATCATGCATTATGTAGAAGACTTATTAAAGAATGTAAACTTGCTCCTGCACAATGGGGCTGGTATCAATTGTTATCAGAACCCTTTGGCGATATTCACAGTAGTGTCCACGGGTTTGCCCAAGAGATTAAATAGTATAATAACAAAGGAGTTGTATGACAGATGATAGATCAGAAGATGCAAGTTATGAAAACGAAGGCGGAACAGTAACAATTCCACTAAAAGAATATGATAAGTTACGTGAACGCCAATCTTATATTACAGATAAAAATTTAATATCAGTAATAGATAAATTAGAAGAACTTGTAAGAGCATTGAGAAAACATATAGTTAGAACAGACTTTGATTGAGGATAAAATAATATGATGTTTGGCAAAAATCCAGGTACAGATGAAACCTGGAAGCGAATACCAGAAGGAAGTGAAGGTGCTGAACTTGGAGTATGGCAAGGAGACAGTTCAGAAAAATTTCTAAAACGTGCAGGACATATTCATTTAGTTGACGCATGGGCTCCTGAAGTTTTTCAAGAGTCAAACGAATTTGGAGGCTACGAAGCATATTTAGATCGTTACTCTAAATTGGTAAAATCAAGAAACCCGGAAGACTTTATATCGTATTACAATCGTATATACGAAGGAGTTAAAGTTAGATTCTTTGGACGACCTGTAACAATACACAGAATGTCTACTGCGGAATGGTTTGAAACTTTTGACCATAAACTAGATTGGATTTATGTAGATGCTAGTCATGCTTATGAAGGTTGCTTACACGATTTAACAAAAGCTATTGAGTTAATTAAACCAGGTGGTAAGTTACTAGGTGACGACTATGGTCCTAAAAAGCCTGGCGTAAAAGATGCAGTAGATCAGTTTATAAAAAATACAGGACTAGAGCTTAATAACTTTCATGCTGATCAGTTTGAGGTACAACTATGAAAATGATTGAACTATTTGAAAAGCATAAATGCGAAAAAATTTGGCATAGTTATAGCGAGTTGTACGAAGCAGACTTTGAACCAATGCGTAATAAGCCTATTAAAATTTTAGAAGTAGGAACCTTTAGAGGTGAAAGTATTAATGTTTGGTTAGATTATTTTCCTAATGCTATCATTTATACCATAGATACTTTTGAAAGAGTACAACCAACAGATTTACCAATGCTAGATAATCCAAGAGTTCATCATGCAAAATTAGATAGTACTTCTTCCGAATGTAATGAGCATTTTAAAAACTTAGGAATGAAGTTTGATTTTATTATTGATGACGGATTACATACCCCAGAAGGACAGCGTTTAACTTTTGAAAACTTAATTGAGTTTACTGACACATATTATATAGAAGATGTTTGGAACTTAGATAAAGTAAAAATGACTCACCCTTGGATTAAAAGTCATGCAAATGATTTTACACAAGAAAAATGGAATAACCTTTTAGAGTCAATTGAAAAATATACAGTTACACACCACGACTGGCGTTCAAAGAAAAAGCAAGATAGTTATATCTTAAAAGTTGTAAAATGAGAGCATTTGTAATAGCAATACCGAATCATGAAGACAGCCAGCTACATGCAGACAGATGTATTCAATCAGTTACTGACACAGGATCTTTATTAGATATTGAAAAGTTTACAGCTATTGTTCCTGAAACAATGTGGGAAGTAAACTGGAAATGGCCATATACTAAAAAGTCAAAATGTCCTGTTACAGAAATAACTCTAAAACCATATCAGACATACGATATGACTAAACGTATTGCGGCCGCAGGTAGTCATTATAGACTATGGGAAAAGAGTGTTGAGTTAAACGAGGCAATAATGATCTTAGAACATGATGCTATTTTTACAAGACAGTTTGCACCTTTTGAATTTGAAGGAGGTGCTATTAGTATTAACAATCCGGACCATGCTACGTTTAATTGGAGATTGTATAATAATTTAGACAACTCGGGTGAGCAAGAAGTTCCGTGGGTAGCAGAAGAAAGTATTCCACAGGGATTACCTGGGCATAGTGCATATATTATTAAACCGCATGCCGCAAAAGAAGTAATAAAATTACAAAATGAAATAGGCTGGTGGCCTAACGATGCAATTATGTGTAAGCAGTTATGTCCTTGGTTAAGAATTCACAAACCGTACTTTACAAAAGTACAAGGAATTAAATCAACAACAAGTAAATAAAATATGATAGACCTTAAGCAATATAGAAGTGATAGAAGTTTACAAAACTGTACAGGTGGAGAACTTGAATGGGCAAGATCTATATTATACGATTCGTTTACAGAACAATGGTCTAAGGAACATAGTGATACAGTTTATGCTATGGAAGGTTATTTTCCTCCTAATGACAGGAAAACAGCAGAGAAAGTTGCATTTATAAATTACTTAAATCTAAGATATAAAAAATTATCAATATTAGATATCGGAACTGGCGCAGGACAATTTTTAAAATTATGTAGTGAATTAGGCCATAATGTACAAGGAACTGAAGTACAAAAACGCTTAGATGATCCGGTTTATAAAATACATAAGCACTACAATCTTAACTTATCTGAATTAAAACTAATGCCACAAGAACGTGTTGCATTGCCACAAAAGTATGATGTTATTACATTGCTTAGAACACAATTTAATGATATAAGGGGGCGTGAATATACTGAGCAAGACTGGCACTTTTGGCATCATAATATGTTTGAACATCTTAATCCAGGTGGTGTATTATTCTTAAAAACAAACTTAAAATTTCAAAAAAGTGTTTTAGGAAGAATGCAAACAGAGATTATAAAAGCATTTGGTAAGCCTATTAAAGGCTTTAATAGCTTAACTTACCATTTCGTAAAACCATAGTTAAGTACATACATAAATATCTACATGAGGATCGTGTTAGTAACAGGTGGGTTTGACCCACTACACTCAGGACACATAAGTCTATTCGACGAAGCTAAGAAGTTAGGCGATAAACTTGTTGTTGGAATAAATTCTGATGATTGGTTAGTTGAGAAAAAAGGACAAGCATTTATGCCTTTTGAAGAACGCAATACGATTGTAAGCAATTTGTCTATGGTAGACGAAACACTTTCTTGGGACGATTCAGATGGAAGTGCTTGTGGTGCAATATTTAAGTTAAAGGCTACAAGTGGTTATAACAAGACAATAGTATTTGCAAACGGTGGCGATAGAGGTAAGGATAATACGCCAGAAGTTAAAATTTATGGTCAAGATCCTAGTGTAATGTTCGAATATGGCATTGGTGGAGATACAAAAGCAAATTCGTCTAGTTGGATATTACAAGAATGGAAAGAACCCAAAACTGAAAGGAATTGGGGTTATTATAGAGTCTTGCATGAGAATGGACCTGAAGTTAAAGTTAAAGAACTTACAGTTAACCCAGGTGAAAGACTGAGTATGCAACGACACGAGAAGCGAGCAGAACATTGGTTTGTATCAGAAGGAGTAGCGTCAGTATACGGACTAGACGTATCCACAGATATTACTTTAGAAAAATATGAAACACACAAGTCGTTACATATTCGCAAAGGACAATGGCACATGTTAGCTAATGAAACAGATAAGCCATTAAAGGTTGTTGAGATACAGTATGGCGAAGAATGCGTGGAGGAAGACATTGAGCGAAGATAAATTAAAAGTATTTGTTGGTTATGATACCAGAGAAGATGTTGCTTGGCAAGTTTGTAAACACAGTCTTGAAGCAAGAAATAAGAACGTAGAAGTTATACCATTAAAGTTAACTGACTTAAAAGAGCAAGGTTGGTATTCTAGAGATACTGATAAACTTGGATCTACAGAATTTACGTTTAGTAGATTTTTAGTTCCTGAGCTTACAAATTTTACAGGGTGGGCGTTGTTTTGTGATTGCGATGTTATCTTCTTAGAAGATGTACAAAAGTTATTTGATATGGCTGACGAGAACAAAGCTGTAATGTGTGCCCAACATGATCACACACCTCCGCCAGGAATGAAAATGGACGGCCAAACACAAACACTTTATCCTAGAAAAAATTGGAGTAGTGTAGTGCTTTGGAATTGTGGACATGAAAAGAATAAAGCAGTAACTACAGAATTAGTTAATAATCCAGAAACTACAGGAAAGTACTTACATAGATTTGCTTGGCTCGACGATAATGAAGTTGGGTCAATTGGACACGAATGGAATTGGTTAGTTGATTGGTATAGTGAACCAAAAGACGGAAAACCAAAAGCTATTCACTATACCGAAGGTGGTCCATGGTTTGAAAATTATAGATATTGTACATACCATCAGCTTTGGAAAAATGAATTACATAATATGATGCACGGAGAAAGTAATGGAAAATAAACCAACGATGTTAATGATCGATGGTAGTGATGAAATTCTAAAGCATTGGCAAGTTGGTACTAATGCCCTTGTAATTGATCGAAAAGATATATCAAGTAAATTACAAGAATCTCCCTGGCCAAAAGATATCCCTGTAACTTTTAGAAGTATGACTAAACGTAAAGAAATTTGGAAGTGCTGGGAAACCGGAAGACCTTTTTATTATGTTGACAACGGGTATATAGGCAACTTAATGAAGAAAAAAGTATGGTATAGAGTTGTTAAAAATAATATTCAGCATACTAAAATAATGCCTGATGCTCCACCAGATAGATTTAACTTAATGTTACAACGTGCTCCTTACCTTACATACGTAGGAAGAAAAAACCCGGCCGATCAAAACGGTCCTATATTAATTGTAACACCATCAGAGAAGCCTTGTCAATTTTATAAAGTTGATAGAGATACGTGGGTAAACGATACTATTAATGAATTAAAAAAATACACTAACAGAAATATTATTGTAAGAAATAAAGGATTGCGTCCAGATAGGATTAAAGAACATTCAGTTGCGGCTCAGTGCTTTAAACAAAATATACATGCAGTTGTAACGTATCAAAGTATGGCGGCATTAGAAGCAATGCATTATGGAATACCAGCATTTACAATGGCTCCTAGTTGTGTTGACTCTGTTGCAAATAGAAATTTAGCAGATATAGAAAAGCCATTTTATCCAGAAGCTAGAGTGTTTCAAAATTTATTAAACTATCTAGCATATTGTCAATATACCATTGCTGAATTTAATAGTGGATATGCTTTAAGATTGATAGAAGAAATGAGATTGTACGATGAGTAAGCCATTAAAAGTAAACGCTTATATGGCGGCAATACCTCCAGGAAACAAAAATCCTGAAAAGCCTAAACTGTTAGAATACTTCATTGAAGGTGTTAATAAATGTGGAGACAAAGGACAATTAGTTACGTCTTTTACATTTGAACCTGCTGACGTTGGTGTATTACAAGGATACGTTCATCCGCAAAGTAAACATGTTCCTCATTTAAATTTACGTAGAAATGTTTTAAATGGACAAAAAGAAATGCGTAGAAGAACTGTTATTGCAGATGCAAATTTATTTTTAGCTTATGACCCAGGAAATAAAAATACTTATTTAAGATATAGCTATGATGGCATATTTCCAAATACAGGAGAATATTGCGATAATCAAGTTGATCCTCAAAGATGGGCAACCATGAGAGATAAATTAGGTTTACAAATTAAACCTTGGAAGAAACATGGCGACTATATTCTTATAACATGTCAACGAGATTCGGGTTGGTCTATGAATGGTATGCCAATTATTGAATGGTTACATGGATTATTAAGAAAATTAAAACCAATTACTGATAGACCAATAATGATAAGATTTCATCCAGGTGATAAAAAGAATCATAAACATATGATGCAATTACAAGCAATAGGACATAAAGTAAGATATTCTTCTCCAAGTGTATCATTACTAAAAGACTTACACGATGCGTATTGTGTTATAAGTCATAATAGTAGTCCAGGAGTTGTTTCTGCTATAGAAGGTGTTCCTGTATTTGTATTAGATCCTGCAAGTAGTCAAGCGGCAGAAGTTGCAAATAAAGATCTAAATATGATTGAACATCCTAACTTTGAATTTGATAGAGAATCATGGTTACGAAGAGTAGCTATGAGCCATTGGCGATTAGATGAACTAAAAGCAGGAAAATGTTGGGAACACATGAGGAAATGGGCATGGACGGATTAGACATTAAAATTGTAACTACTTTTCATGAAGAAGGGTATAACTTATATGGCAAGCGATTCCTAGAATCATTTGCAAAGAACGTTGACAAACGCATTCAGTTGTATTGTTATACTGAATGTTGCGATCCAGAAAATCCAGATCCTGAACAAATTATTATACAAAGTCAAGAAGCAACATTACCTAAGTTAATGCAATTTAAAAGGACTTGGAGGAACGAACCTAAAGCAAATGGTATTCCACCTGACGATATAAAAGCTAGACGCCCACGTGATCATCATAAGAAATTTAAATGGGACGCTATACGTTTTGCAAATAAAGTTTACTCAGTATTTGCGGCTTGTGAAAAATCAACAGATTGGTGTGTATGGATGGACGCTGATAGTTATATACATACTCCTTGGTCATATGAAGATTTTATTAAACTTTTACCAAATGATAAATGGATTACATACGTAGGTAGAGGTAAAGGATCACAAACTTGGCCAGAGTGCGGATTTTATGGATTGAATATTAAAAATCCAATTTGTCAAAAGTTTTTAAAAGAATTCGAAAGAGTATACGAAGACCCGAACAATGGAATATTTTTATTAGAAGAATGGCACGACAGTTATGTTTTTGGAGATATCCTAAACAGAATGCGTCAAGAATATCCTGAAGTTTTGGATTATAGTGAAGATATCTATGTAAATACAGCAAAGACCGGCGGTGGAGGACATCCACTAATTAACTCTATACTTGGTAATTGGATTGATCACATGAAGGGTGATAGAAAGAATGTTGGTCATAGTTTACGTAAAGACTTAATGCAATCCAGGAATGAAAAATATTGGAATGAAATTTAGTTTATGGACAGACAATGGTGCACTCAACTCTAAGCCTATTTTTTCTGCTTTTGCTGATAGTCTTCGGCTTCATGGTCATACTGTGGTGTACAATACTTTGGGTTGTGATATCGACGTTATTTGGAGTGTACTATGGTACGGTCGAATGGCTGGGAACAAAGATATATGGGACAGAGCCCAAAGAGAAAATAGAAAAGTAATTGTACTTGAAGTAGGTGGTATTAAAAGAGGTCATACCTGGAAAGTAGGTATTAACGGAATTAATAGAGAAGCCTGCTTTGGATCACAAGGAAATGGACCAGAACGAGCTGAACTCCTTGGGTTAAAATGCAAAACATGGAAACACAATAACGATAACGGCTCAATAGTTATTGCCTGCCAACATGCACAAAGCCATCAATGGCGTAATCAACATACTGTTCCAACTTGGGCATTTGGTTGTATAGAAGAAATAAGACAACACACTAATAGAGAAATAATAGTTAGACCTCACCCAAGATGTCCAATAACTGGTATAGAATTTGAATTTCCTAACGTAAAAGTTCAAGAACCAGTTAAGGTTCCTAACACATATGACGACTTTGACTTTGATCTTACTGATGTATATGCTGTTGTTAATTGGTCTAGTAACCCTGCTACACAAGCAGTATTAGAAGGAATTCCAGTTTTTGTTGGGCCTGATAGTTTAGCATGGGACGTTGGAAACCATCAACTCACGTATATAGACAATCCAAGAATGCCTGATAGAACACAATGGGTTAACGATTTAGCTTATACCGAGTGGACAATTGATGAAATAAGTCAAGGTTTACCAATAAAACACTTGACAAACTTCCTATAATCTAGTATAATACATATATGAATTTAGAAAATCCCACTACGTGTGAAGAGTGTCTCTCGTTATTAACTGGTATAATAATACCGAAACCAGCTAATCCGAAAGAGCAAAACTTTGGTTATGTTTTAAAAACTGAAGATGCAAAGATACTTAAAAGCATTGCAAAACAACTATCTAAGAAAATTGGCTTAACTGATAGGCAATATGCATTAGTGAAACGTAAATTAATTACTTACAAAGATCAATTTAAAACCAATGACGTTGATGTTGGATACTGTATTGATAACTTACATTACCCATTAAGAGATATTGATCGTTCTCATTGGTTAAAAATTATGACATATAAAGACGAAGATATGTTAGGGATTAGGTTTCCTTTTAGTAAAAAAATAATAGATAGAATACAAGACTTACAAACTTTACAACAAGTTCCTAATAATTCTAGACCCGGATATAAAGACCATACACATTACTTTGCTTTTACTCCTAAGAATCTTTTTGCACTAGTTAATATTGCAAAACGCTTTGAAGAAAAATTTAGAATACATAAAGAAATACTTGACCTTTATGAGCAATGTCTTGTTTACGAAAAAGAAGCAGACACTCATGTTCCAGGTGTATATAATTATGATGTTAAGAACTTGCCAGACGAAGGTATAAGAATTTTAGAAGAAGATGTAGGCGGTGCATGTAATGATAACACTATGGCATTGTATTATGATCGAAGACACTTGTATGGTTTAAAAAAATTTAATAAAGAAAAAGTTGAGTCGTCTATAGCTTTAAAGAATGACTTAACCCAAAGAATAATTAAAAGAGATTCAGGAACAGTTTTAATTCCTAATGGAAAATATAGATTTGAAAATATTATCCAATCATTAATTGAATTAAATAGATTTCCATTATTAATAGTTCTTAATCCAAAAGACGCTGAAAACGATTTAGTTACTACATATCAGTCTTTAAGAAACGTTGTTAACCAAGAAGATATTTCTGTTATGTTTAGACTTCCAGGTGATTCTGATTTTAATTTTTATGTGCAAAAACATAAACTTAATAATAAGGTTGCAAAAAATACAAAAGTAGTGTATATTAATAGTAACAAATTACCAAAGCCTTTACTTAAAGCAGACTTTAATGCAAAGACTGTTTTAACTGTGGGTTCTAAAGGATTAAACTTTAATAACGTGACACAATATACACAGCAATTTGATTTGCAAATTATATATGAAGATGCTACATCAAACACATATTGGAGTAGATCTGAAAAGGAACTTTTTAATGCCATCGACTAAAATTATAATACAAGACGAAGTTAATATTAAACTGGAAGGTTTACCTGTTGAGATCAGACGTAAGATATCAAATAAATTAAAGTTTGAAGTTCCTTACGCAAGATATATGCCTCAATATAAATTAGGCAGATGGGACGGTAAAGTAGCATTCTTTGGAATAGGCGGAAGTGGTTATGTTAATCATCTTGATGTGATCCAAGAAGTGTTACTACAAAACAATGTAGAAATTACAGACATTGTAGATCAAAGAGAAAAGATTAATTTAAATTTTAATTCAATAAAAGAAGACTATTGGGGGAGTAAAACTTGGCCCAAAGGACATCCTGCTGAAGGCGAAACAATTCGATTGCGAGACTATCAAGTTGAGGTAGTTAATAACTTTTTGGCAAATCCACAAGCACTTCAAGAAGTCGCAACCGGAGCAGGAAAAACTATCATAACTGCGACATTGAGTCAGATTACAGAAACTTACGGGCGTAGCCTGGTAATTGTACCCAATAAGAGTTTGGTCACACAAACAGAGGACGATTATATTAACTGTGGTCTTGATGTAGGTGTGTATTTTGGTGATAGGAAAGAACTAGGTAAGACTCATACAATTTGTACGTGGCAATCGCTAAATATTTTAGATAAGAGACACAAGTACGGTGATGACGTTTTGAGTCTTGCCGAATTCTTAGAAGGTGTGTCCACTGTAATTGTTGATGAGGTACATCAGGCAAAAGCAGAAGTTCTTAAAAATTTATTAACAAGAAATCTTAGAAATGCTCCTATACGTTGGGGACTAACTGGAACTATTCCAAAAGAAAAGTTTGAGTTTGAAGCTATACATGCAGGTATTGGTCCTGTAATAGGAAACATTAGTGCAAAAGAATTACAAGAAAAAGGCGTATTGGCTCAGTGTCATGTTAACATTGTACAACTGATCGATACACCTGCTCATTCAAATTATCAAGAAGAACTAAAATATCTTGTTACGAACGATGAACGAGTAGGCTATTTAGGCAAGTTAGCAAACAATATTAAAGGCTCAGGAAATACTCTAATACTAGTTGATAGAATTAGTGCAGGCGAAAAGTTACAAAAACTAATACCAAATTCAACATTTGTAAAAGGTGATGTTAAATTAAAAGATAGAAAGGATGCTTATGACGAAATTAATACAGGGACTAATCATGTGGTTATCGCAACCTACGGAGTTGCGGCGGTGGGAATTAATATTCCACGTATTTTTAATCTCGTGCTTATTGAGCCTGGTAAGTCATTCGTTCGTGTAATTCAAAGTATTGGTAGAGGCGTTAGAAAGGCCAAGGACAAAGACTTCGTACAAATATGGGATCTTACATCAACATGTAAGTTTGCGAAGCGCCACTTGACTCAAAGAAAAAAGTTTTATAAGGAGGCACAGTACCCATTTACGATAGAAAAAATAGAATGGAATTAAATACATGAAAATACTAACGTTGGAAAATGAAGGACTGGATCTTAATACTTTACCTGACCAAATAGAAGAAGATATAAGATTTAGTGTACTTGACAATTCCGATTCAAGCAATCCAGATTTTTATTATATACCTTTAATATTTTTAGAATCTTTTAGCTCACCGAGTGTGGTACTTGATATCGGAGGCTTTGAATTGCAAATGCCAATTGATTGGCACATTGCTGTTGGTTGTAGTGATAGCGGAAATGACTTAGAAGTGTTACCTTTAACAAGCATAGGTGATAGAGGCTTTGAAGCATTTTTGTTTAATCCCCACACCAGTTTCAAGCCAGACTTTGCCCCTGTAAAGGTAATTAATTATTATAACGATGTGAAATGGTATTTCCCAAAAGTAAGAAACGGTCAACTTTTGAGTGTACCTGTTGAAGAACAAAAGTCACCATTGTGTGCATTCTTTATAAAAGATGTAACAAGGCAAACTGAAGTTATAAAATATGGAGAGTTGTTTTAATGAAAGCTGGTAAAATTTGGGGACAAACAGAATTAATCCACGCCAATGGCGTTCTTGAATTTCATAGGATTGAATACAAGAAAGGATTTAAATGTTCAGAACATGAGCATAAATTTAAATGGAACGGATTCTTTGTTGAATCGGGCAAAATGATTGTCCGTGTTTGGCAAGATGATCAGGAAGGATTAGTTGATGAAACTATTCTTGGTCCTGGTGACTTCACACAAGTGAAGCCAGGTAAAATTCACCAGTTTGAAGGTTTAGAAGACGGTGTCGCTTTTGAACTATACTGGGCTGAATTCAATCACGACGACATAGTACGTCGAACTGTTGGCACCATAGTAAAGAAATAAAGGAGAACTTTATGTTTAGCAAAATGATTTCCTGGGTATCTAGTTTTTTTAAAAAAGCAGAACCAGAGGAAAAACAGGCAGGAACTCGTCCAATGACGAGAGAAGCAATTAAAAAGAAGGCAACAACTAAGAAGCCTAAAGGTCTTATTAAGAAGAAGCCTGCTAAAAAATCACGCACTAAAAAGGACTAGATGATTGTCTCGGTTAATTCCAGGACAAGCATTGATATACGAGCGTGCCAACAATGTTGTGTATGCTCGGTATCGTGACCCACCACACAACAAAATTCCAAGATGGATAATAGGCGGTGACCCGACAAGTGTTGCAGAAGCAATGGGTATAATTGACTACGATACTTGGAAACTGATAATGATGTCAGCTGAAAAGTATCCAACAATTAGAAAACAACTTGACAAATTAATGACGGTATTTAATACTGTTAAAAGCAATATAAAGGAAAATATATGAAGCTGGAGAAGAAACGAATAATTTATGTTGACTTGGATGGAACTTTATGTGATAATAAAGAACTTCCAGATTTTAGCGATAGTGCTACAGACTACAAAAAAGCAGTTCCACTTAAGAGTAGGATTAATATTATTAATCAATTATTTGACGAAGGACATGAAATTAATATATGGACAGCTAGAGGTGCTTTATCAGGAATAGATCATACTGAATTAACAAAGCAACAATTATTAGATTGGGGCATAAAACATACAACATGTCAAGTAGGAAATAAACCACATTTTGATATGTACATCTGTGATAAGTCTTTTAACTCAGAAACTTATTTCCATCATAAAGAAAGACAACTTCCATGAACTTGTTCAAGCACGGAGATTTTATTAGCCACGCAGGATTACCCCTAGCCTGGAAAATAGAATGTGATGCTCTTACTCAAGACGACTGGGAGTGCTTGGCTAGAATGATTATGGATTACGAAACTAGATCATTTGGATCAGTAGAAGGAATACCTCGAGGAGGTGTGCCATTAGCAAATGCTTTGCAAAAATATGCTACTGAAGGACCACCAATGATAGTTGACGACATATACACAACTGGAAAAAGTTTTGACGATTATTATTACGAACATTATCGTACAATGTCTTTTGATTATGCTCCTAAATGGGTTGTGTTTGCAAGAGGTAAAATTAAGGAAGGGTCTGGAGTTAAAGCATTATTTACAATGCCGGAGGTAAAGTAATGAGAATCATAGCAGGACCATGTCAGCACGAAAGCATAGATCAAAGTTATATGATAGCCGAAACATGTGAAGAAATTTGTAAAAAATATGATATGGATTATTATTTTAAAGCAAGTTTTGATAAAGCAAATAGAAGTAGTATGTCTGGCGTAAGAGGTAGACACGATAATATGCATACTCGGTTGTATACATTTTTAGATGATATGAAAGATATTACAACTAAAAAATTAACAGATGTACACGAAACTTGGCAAGTACACGAAGTTGCTCAGTTTGTTGATGTTATACAAATTCCTGCGTTCTTATGCAGACAAACAGATTTAATAAGAACTGCATGTAAAACTGATTGCATAGTAAATATTAAGAAAGGACAGTTCCTTGCACCATGGGACGTTGAAGGTATACTTTCTAAAACAGAAGGTGCAAAAGAAGTATGGATAACAGAGAGAGGAACAAGTTTTGGCTATAATACTTTGGTTGTCGACTTTACTGGCTTGGATTACATGCGTAGGAATTTCAGCAATCCTATTGTACTCGATGCCACCCACGCAGTACAGAAACCAGGCGGTCTTGGAAGCAGTAGTGGTGGCAATAGGGATTACGTTCCTGGCTTATGCCGGGCAGGTAGTGCTTTGGGCATTACAAACTTCTTCTTAGAAGTTCACCCAGATCCAGATAGTTCGCCTAGTGACGGACCAAATATTTTACATTTAAAAGACTTTGAAAAAGTCATAAAGGAGATACATGAGTACCGCTATATTAATACCTGCCAGGCTTGAAGCTTCAAGGTTTCCTAACAAAATGTTAGCTGACGTAGGCGGGAAGTCACTTATTAAACATGTATTTGATAAGTGTAACGAAACAGATTTTAATACTTACGTAGTTACTGATAGCGAAGAAATTGCTAAGGAGGTACCCAACTTTATAATGACCGGTCATGCTGATAACGGAACAGAAAGATGTTGTAGGGCAATGCGAGAAATGCCTTACAATAATTATGTAAACGTACAAGGTGATATGATCGACATTACAGAGGATATGATTAGGGCCGCCTCCGAAGCATTAGAGTTTAATACAGTATCAACAATTTATACCGACATGCCTGAGGACAAACAAAACGATCCTAACACGGTTAAAATGGTTTCAAACGAAGTTCATGCTCATTGGTTTTGTAGAGCAAGTTTACCTTATGGGTTTCATCATCTCGGAGTATATGGTTATAAAAAAGAGATGGCAGACATATATCTAAATGCCGTAAAATACAACGAAGAAGAAATCGAAAAACTAGAACAACTTAGATGGATACAAAATGGCGTTGACATTGGTGTACATTATGTTCCTGAACCTTGTATAGAAATCAATACACCGGAGGATTTACAGTCATGGATGACGAAGACAAAAAGTTCGTAGAAGCAAATGTTAAAGTAATAGATTTAATACAAAAACTATTAACTGAAGGAATGTCGCCAATACAAGTTGCAAGTATTTTACAAGCAAATGCAACAAGAATTTATCGGGCTACATTATCAGAAGACGAGTACAAAAGTTTACTGGAAACTATATGGACAACTGATCCAGAAGACTTTCATAAGGAAACAATCCACTAAATGAGTGTTCATAAAATTACTCAATGGGCATTGCCCTACTGTAAAAAATTTCATACATACATTGATGTTGGAGCTCATAATGGAGATACTTCTGTTCCGTTTATAACTAAGTTTGCAAGAGTATATGCTTTTGAACCAAACCCTACAACTAACCAATTAATACCTGCTTCTGTAAAAATGTTTCCGTATGCATTAGGAGATGTAGAAATGGAAAATGTATTAATAATTCCTGACAACGGATTTAATCAAAATACACATGGTAGTACAACTAGATTCAGACATGGTGGCATAAGACAGTATAGTTGTACTCAAAAAACTTTAGATAGTTTTGAATTTTCTGATGTTAGTCTTATCAAAATAGATGTTGAAGGTGGTGAATTGGGCGTTGTAAAAGGTGCAGTAAATACTATTGTAAATTGGAGACCTGTTGTAATGTTCGAAAATAAACAAGGAAAGAATAATTTAGTGGTTGACTTTTTCAGAGATTTACGTTATAATGTAAAGAAATATAAAAGTGATTGGATAGCTTGGTATGAAGAATAAACTCCCATTAAAAGATATACTTGCAACTATTGATATGGGTGCAAAGGAAGTCTGGGATGAATTATCAGATGAAGAACGAAAACAAGTTAGTTTTTATTTGTTAAACAGATATGTAAGTTCGCAAAAAGGTACAAGGGATTCACAAGAACTTGCGGTGTTTAAAACAAACGAATATTACAATAAAAACTTCTTTAATATAAGTTCAAAGCATAAAAAATTATTGTGGCAACTGTTATGTATTGCAGGAAACACAAAGAAAATACAGTATCACGAGTGGATTGGATACAAGCATAAAAATAAATCTAATAATAAAACAATAAAGTTTTTGCAAAAGATTTATCCTAATATGAAACAAGACGAGGTAGAGTTACTTGCTAGAATATCTACAAAAAAAGAATTGTTCGCCCTCGGAGAAGACCACGGGATGGATAAAAAAAGTGTCGACATCTAAACCATACAAGTGTGAATACTGTGGGTCGTCTTTTACTAGAGAAAAGACCTTGGCCGTTCATATGTGTGAAAAGAAACGTAGGCATCTACAAAAAAGTGAAAAACATGTTCAACTTGGGTACTATGCATTTACAAGATTTTATAGAATAAGTGCAGGAACAAAAAAAGAAAAAACGTATGAAGAATTTTGCGATAGCCCATACTACAATGCTTTTGTAAAATTTGGTAGTTGGCTTAATAATGTTAATCCATTGTACATGGAAAAATATATTGACTGGGTAGTTACATCAGGAGTAAAACTTGATCATTGGTGTAGAGATGAATTGTATGAAAAGTATGTTAACGAGTTTGTTCTTAAAGAGAGTATGGAAACAGCAGTAGAAAGATCTATAGAAACTATGATGTCGTGGGGTATAGAAAAAGAAGCACCTTGGAACGATTACTTTAGATATGCAACATTAAATAGAGTTACAAGAGATATTAAAGATGGTAAAGTAAGTCCGTGGTTAATGTTAAATTGTTCGTCAGGAAAAGAAATGCTTTCTAAACTTAACGATGAACAGTTAGAATTTATATATACTGTTGTTGATCCAAAGCATTGGGCATTAAAGTTTAAAAAGAAACAAGCAGATGTAGAAGTTGTAAAGGAAGTTGCTAAGGAATCTAAATTATGAAAACACACTTATTAGGAAACGAGCATCAATGGATAATTGAAACTCATTATGAAGATAAAGAGGAATTTGATTTCCACTGGGATAAAAAAGTTTTTCCAGAAGAAACACGTGAAGATGTAAGTGACCAAACGAGTACATATAGAGGAAAGCAATATAATATTCACCCGTCAACTTATGTTAACGAATGGAAGTTTAAACCTTACTTACAAGAAAAGATAGACGAAGTTGGCTTACCAATAACACTAACAGAAGTGTGTGCATTATGGTCAATTGAGTACAAAAAGGGTGGATGGCAAAAAGCACACAGACACGGAGACCCAACTGTAAAAAAAGTAAGTGTAGTAGTATACTTAACAGACGCAGACCCTGATGAATCAGCTTGGCATGGTGGCACGTTTGCATTTTTATACGACGGCCAAGGTAACACACATGACTTGTGTTATAAACCAAACAGAGGTGATATTTTAATGTTTAAGAGTACTGTATTACACGGAGCATATCCTGTAAGAGAAAACAAAAGAGTCTTTGTAGTAGACTATTTTTACGAGGATAAGAAATGATTAAAAAAGTTAAAGAATTCGTTTTAGAAAGTTATCGAAACAGCCCGACAGCTTTCTTTTGTGAGATGGCCGAAGCATCGTTATTAATTAGTGCTAGTGCAGTATTAACATTAACGGTACTCAATCCAGCAACCAAAATCTTTATCCCTTTATACTTCGTTGGAAGTATCTTAGGGATAATTAGTGCTGTAATAAGAAGAGCGGCTTTTGTGATTGTATTATGTAGTTGGTTTACAATTATGAATGCCATTGCATTATGGAGGTTATTTTTATGAAACTAGAACTTATTAAACATCCAAGTGATTGGTTGACAAAAAAACTAGATCCATGGGACTTTGATAACCCACCAATGGATCCAAATGAGTTAAAAGAAGAAATGCTTAAAGTAATGAAAGCAAATCTTGGTATTGGGTTATCTGCAAATCAAGTTGGCATTAATGCAAGATGTTTTGTATTTTCTATGTCTACTGTTGACAATGCTACTGATAGAGAACAGTTATGTATTAATCCTGAAATTGTTAAAACAGACGAAACTGAAGTTGAAAACTTTGAAGGATGCCTTAGTTACCCTGAGGTATTAATTCAAGTTAAAAGACCTTACAAAATTGTTGGAAGATGGACAGACGTTAACGGAAAGATACGAGAAGAAACTATGGTTGGATACGATTCAGTTTGTTTCCAACACGAGTTAGATCATTTAAATGGTATAACTTTTGATCAACATGTATCTCCAATGATTTGGAAAGAAGCAGTAGAAACTGCTAAGAAAAAACTTAATGCCTGAAGATAAAGACAAAAAGGATTATACAACTCCGTCACCGCAAGAATTGCAAAGACAACTTGATGAGCGTATGGCTAAGTTTTTAGCTAAGGGTGGAAAAATAGAAAAAGTAGATCCTATGAAGCCAACAAAGGATCAACTAAAAAGTTGGAAAATATAAATGCCTGATATTGATATAGACTTTGCAGATAGAAATGACGTTTTAGCAAAACTAAAACATAGGGTTGCTAAACTCGATTCTGGTAAAAAACATAACACAGGAGTTTATGTAACAGAAGTTCCACATAACCCTGTGAACATGTTATCTACTATTGATCATAAGACAGCAGAAGATAGAGGTTACTTTAAATTAGATTTTCTTAATGTTAGCATTTACGATAAAGTTAAAGATGAAGATCATTTAAAAGAACTAATGAACAGAGAACCAATGTGGGAACTGATCGAAACAAAAGACTTCTGTGACTTGGTCTTTCATGTATCAGGACATGATAAATTAATTAAAAAATTAAAACCAAAAAACGTAGAACAACTAGCGGCAGTATTAGCAATTATTCGTCCTGCTAAAAGACACTTACAAGATAATACTTGGGAAGAGATACTAAAAGAAGTTTGGGTTAAACCAACTGATGGTTCTTATTATTTTAAGAAAGCTCATGCATTTGGTTATGCAGTTGCAGTAGTCGTACATATGAATCTAATATGTGAGGGACTTAATGCAGTACGAGTTTGAAGACTTTAGGAAGAAACCACCTACTCCGTCCTGGATTAACTGGCATGTTCCACCAGACTTAATTGGAACGTATCTATTTAAAATAATAATATGGTGTATTGCAATTCCGTATTTGTTCTTTGGAGGAATGCTCGCACCACTGCCTCTGCTAATACAGATTGTAATCTTAGATTACTTTATCTACCTACAATTTAAAAATGAAGGTTCTATTTAGAAGGTCTCTTCAACAACTGAACCGACTTCCGTTTTACTCTTTTTATTGCTAACTTATTAAGATTTACAGTAGGGCCTAATCCTATTTTAACATCTTTGCTATTCATAGTCATTAGCACATACTTAAACTGATCCATATCATTCTTTAAAAATATATTAATAGGAATCATTCTATTTGACTCCCACCACCATACTTCGCCTAATTCTATGAACCTTGCTCTCTCATCATCTGTTAGCAAATTAGTAAAAATATACATACTAGTAATAAAGGTATCTTGATTATTAATAATACCTACATACTCTTGCCCGCCATACGTTACAACGCTTAAAAACGGAAATTTTTCTTCTATATCTTTTCTTAACATAATATCAATAAATACACTAGTAATTACCTATGGAAATGTACAATGCAACTAGTACCAAGATATTTAGTATCAAATAACACCGTGGTCGTCTCAGATGGCTTTGCGGGCAACGTGGAGTATAGAAAAGTGTATCAAAGAAATATAAACATAAGCAAGGGTATAGACAATGTTATTACCTTTGAAGTTAAAAACAGTGATCAAAAACCAGTGTCAATACTAAACGTATATACACCTTACGTAGAAGTGTTTACAGAAGACAATGTTCTTTTAAAGAAGTATACAGGAACAATTAAAGAAACATCAACACCACTATATAAAGGACAGTTTACTATTAATGTAACAGATGCTGATATGATTAACCTAGATGCACAATACTTAACGTATACAGTCTATCTACACAAAACTGCTGATAGTACAAACACACTAACTTATGCTGATAGTCAATTTGGTGCTACTGGCACTATGGAACTTACAAACGAAGCATTTCCAGGGCCTGTTGACAGTAAATCAACAACAACATTTATTGATAGTATAAGTTCTGTTATTAATGGTGAGCCCGAAATTAACTCCAATACAGCATTACATACTGCGGCTATATATTCAACTGGCTTTGCAGGTACAGTCAAAATCCAAGGTACTTTAGAAGACAATTCTACCAATAATTGGTTTGATATTAGTACTGTTACTATGTCAAGCCCTACAGAACCATCTTACCAAAACTTTAATGGTGTGTTTAGTAACATACGTTTTAAAGTTGCAAATGATAGTGGAAATTCTGGAACAATTGATAAAATTTTATTAAGAAATTAGTTGACAAACTGATCTTTTGACGTTATACTATAAACATGAATATAGTATATGAAACTCTGATCGCACACTTACCACATAAAAGAAAGACTACTCCAAGTGGGTGGACTAGCTTTAATGCTCCATGTTGTGTACATAATGGTACAGGAGCAGACACACGACAACGTGGTGGGATTATAAACAATCCACAAGAAGGTACGAGCTATCATTGTTTCAACTGTGGTTATAAAGCAAGTTGGAAACCAGGCAGAAGAATTACGTATAAAATGAAAAGACTGATGCAATGGTTAAACATTCCAGATGATAAAATTACAAAAATAAGTTTAGCAGTATTAGAAACAGAAACTAACAAACTAACAGAAGATTTACAACTTCCTAAATTTGAATTAAAGCATCTGCCTGAAGGAGCAAGACCTTTACAAGAATGGGCAAAAGACTTTAACAATGATGATGAACAGTTATTAGCAGTATTTGATTACTTAAAGAAAAGACAATTATATTTTGACGACTACGAGTTTTATTGGTCTCCTGTTAATGGAAATAGAGATAGGTTAATTGTTCCGTTTTATCATAACAAACAACTAGTTGGATATACTGCAAGGAAAGTTAAAGATGGAAATCCAAAGTATATAAGTGAGCAACAACCAGGTTATGTGTTTAACTTAGACAATCAAATGCATGGTAGAATTTATACTGTTGTTGTTGAAGGACCGTTTGATGCTATTGCCGTAGAAGGTGTTGCATTACTAGGTAACGAAATCAAAGATCAACAAGCTATGTTGATTAATAGTTTAAATACAAAAGTAATAGTTGTGCCTGACAGAGATAAAGCAGGTAAAAATATTATTAATCAAGCAATTGGCTTGAAGTGGGGAGTAAGTATGCCCGAATGGGATACTGACGTAAAAGACGTTAATGAGGCTGTACAAAAGTATGGTAAAATCTACACACTACATTCTATTGTAGCAAGTGCAGAATGGAACGAACTTAAAATTAAATTAGGAGCAAAAAAGTGGATTGGTTAAAATCAATTTGGTTTCATTTTACTTTTCCTATTCGTTTTTGGATCGAGAAGTATAACGATTATAAACGAGAGAAAAAGATAAAAGAAAAAATAAAGAAACTACAAAAGCAAGACCCGTTTATATACAAGTAGTTAGTAAGGAGTAGTAATGGTCAAAGCAATAATAGCAAAAGTAGAAGGATATCAAGGATCTTTACTACGTACGATAATCTATACGTTAGGACATTTTGTAATAGCAATAACTTGTTTAATGTTAATAGCAGATGTTCCTTTATCAGTAGCGGCAACAGATGCCGTTGTAGAACCACTAGTTAATGCAATATGGTTCTTTGTACTTGATAGGATGTGGATAGCAAAAAAATAATATGAAAGATGAATTAATGTTGTTAATAATTTCTTTTGTGCTACTAGGAGTTATGATAGTATACATTGTAGAAAAAGAAATTATTAATAAACCAAAAACAAAAATAGTAAAAGAGTATTATCATATAAACTTTTAGGGAGAAGGATTTGATTACATGGGGAATGGTAGGAAATAGTCATGATGCAAGTCTGGCTTGTTTTGTAGACGACAAGCTCTGGTGGGCATGTATGGCTAAAGATTTTAGTAAGGTAGATAATGATCCTGATTTTAACTGGACTATGATCGAAGCGGCTAATCAAGCCTATGGCAAGCCAGATAAAATTGTGTGGTACGAAAAACCTTTTTGGAAAACTACAAGACAACTATATGCAGGTCAAGGTTGGTTAGCAAAAGAGAATAACATTAAAAAATATCTCTCACAATGGGACATAACAGCACCAATAGAATATGCTTGGCATCATCATGCACATGCGGCATATGGTTATTATACACAAAAAGAATTAGATGCATCTATTCTTGTTATGGATAGTATCGGCGAATGGGAAAGTTTAACTATTTGGAAGGGTGAAGGACCAAACTTAAAGAAAGTATATAGTCAGAAGTATCCACATAGTGTAGGTTTGTTTTATAGTGCAATGACGCAACGTTGTGGGCTTGTGCCAAACAAAGATGAATATATGATTGCTGGAATGGCTAAAAAGGGTGATGCAAGATTAGTTGGCTTAGTAGAAAAAGAACTATTACATAATAATCTTGATGGCTGTTTACCGGGTGTTCATTTTAAACATAACTTACATAAAGGTTGTAAATGGTTATTACCCGATATGCAATCAAAGAAAGACTTAAACAATCTTGCTTATGCTACACAATTTTTATATGAAAAGATTTTAAAATCCAACTCTGATTGGTGCTTAAAGAACTTACCTAGTAAGAACTTAATTATTACAGGCGGGTGTGCATTAAACAAACAAGCTAACCAAAAAATTGAAAAGGATTGGAATAGCCTTTGGATACCTAAGAATCCAGGAGACCCAGGGAGCTGTATAGGTGGTGTGCTAAGTAAACTAAAGAAACATGTTGACTATTCTGACAAAGTATGGTATAATAAAGTATGAATCAAGTATACAAAAAATTAGACGAAAAAATTAAAGAACTTAACTCAACAAGAGTTTTTAAAAAGGTAACACCAAAATACGACCTAAGTTGGTATGTAAAATGGCTTTCATGTTTTATTATTCTTATTGGAATGGTACTGACTAGTGCTGGAGGCATGGAGCCTTGGAACTTGTACTTTCATTTCTTTGGCGTAGTAGGCTGGGGCATTGTAGGATATCTTTGGCATGATAGAGCATTAATTTTTATTAACGGCGTAGCAGTTTTTATTTTTGCAACTGGCATTGTTAAACACTTTGTAGGAACATAATGGTAGAAAAACAAAATGTAGATTACGGATATGATATACAAAAAGTATATCTTGAAATGATGTTAAGTGACGCAGAAAGTTTTGTAAGGTGTCAAGGTATATTTGATCCAAGTTTATTTGATAGAAGATTACAAAAGGCGGCTGACTTTTTAGCTACGTATGTTAGTGAACACAATGTACTTCCAACACAAGAGATGATAAATGCGGCATGCCAAGTACAATTAGAAGTACCAACAAGATTACAAGAAAGCCATTATGATTGGCTGTTAGCAGACTTTGAAACATTTAGCAGACATAAAAGTTTAGAAAGAGCAATATTAGAAAGTGCTGACTTACTTGAAAAAGGTGAGTATGGTCCAGTAGAAGCAAAGATTAAAAATGCAGTACAAATTGGATTGCAAAAAGATCTTGGTACAGACTATTGGGCTGATCCTAAACAAAGATTAATGTCAATAAAAAGTAGTAATGGACAGGTTACTACAGGTTGGGAGAGTTTAGATAAAAGACTTTTTGGTGGATTTAATAAAGGCGAACTAAACATTTTTGCAGGAGGTAGTGGTGCAGGTAAATCTTTATTCTTAGCTAACTTAGGTGTTAACTGGGCGTTAGCAGGAATGAATGTTTTGTACTTAACTTTTGAACTTAGTGAAAATTTAGTTAGTATGAGAATTGATAGTATGGTAACTGACATTCCAAGTAGAGACATTTTTAAAGATGTTGATGACGTTGAAATGAAAGTTAAGATGATTGGAAAGAAAGCAGGAGCATTGCAAGTTAAGTATATGCCAAGTGGTAAAACTCCAAACGATATTAGATCATATTTAAAAGAATATGAAATTAAAATGAATAGGAAAGTAGATGCATTACTAGTTGACTATTTAGATTTGATGATGCCCAATGGAGCAAAAGTAAGTGCTGAGAACTTGTTTATCAAAGACAAGTTTGTATCTGAAGAACTACGTAACTTGGCGATGGAACTAAACTGTGTGTTCGTTACAGCATCACAATTGAACAGAGCAAGTGTTGAAGAGATTGAGTTTGATCATTCACACATTAGTGGTGGGTTAAGTAAGATACAAACTGCTGATAATGTGATAGGTATTTTTACAAGTAGAGCTATGCGTGAACGTGGCAGATATCAAATCCAACTTATGAAAACAAGATCATCAAGTGGAGTAGGTAGTAAAGTTGATTTAGAATTTGATGTAGATAGTTTACGTATTAGAGATTTAGATCAAGACGACGAGGAAGATTATTCAGCACAAAAAAGTAACATCATGAGTACATTAAAAAGAAACTCATCAACAACTAACACAGACGAAGATACAGAAGTTGATCCTAAGATAGGAGCACCTGTAGGTAAAATTAAAGCTGAAGCAGATTCAACTAAGTTGCGATCATTTTTAGCTAACTTAGGAACTGACGAAGAATGAAAATAAAATTTATCTGTGGTGACAAGCATGTAGCAAAACATTTTCCTCCGACACTAGCTTCAAAGGAAAGACCAAAATGGTATAACGATATGCCTGGATGGTTAGGAGAACCTAATACTAGTCCGCCAACTATTAAGAAATGTATGCCAGTTTACGATATGATGACTGCTGGATACATTGTACATACTCCTGTAGAACAAGAAATAAAATGTGGTATAAGACACGATAGCGAAGATATAATATCATTCAATAGAAGATTTCCTATGGCCTGGGCAGATATGCAAGAACCAAACGAAGGTCATATGCATGAACAATGTCCAGTACATGTAAAAGGAAACAGAAGAGATTTTATTACGTTTTCTGTTCCGTGGAGAATAGAAACACCTCCAGGATATTCTTGTTTAATACAGCCACCATATTTTCATTTTGAAGAAAGGTTTACTTTATGGCCAGGAATAGTTGATACTGATGTTATAGATGTTCCATGGTCTAATTGGCCTGGACATATGAATACTGGTGCAGAAGAAACAGTAACTATTCAACCAGGTACACCATTAATGCAAATTTTTCCTTTTAAAAGAGAAGACTGGGAAATGGAAGTAGAAGTAGACGAAGCTGGTAAGGCAAGAGATACTTCATTAAAATTTTTCCTTACAAATGCTTATAAAAGAATATTCCACCAAAAGAAGAAGTACAAATGATTATATCAACAAGCCAACAACCTGTTTTTAAACACGTTAAAGATAACAAAGAATACATATTAGACCTATTAGAAAAAACTAAAGATAGTGATTGGGTATTAACTCCAGAAGGAAGTTTAAGTGGATACTGCTATAACCAAACACATGAAGTTAAAAATGCTGACTACGGTCCTGCATTAAAAGAGATCGAAGACTATCTTGCAAAAAATAAAAGAAGTATGTTATTAGGTACAGGACACATAGAAGCAAACGGATTACCGTATAACCAAGTTAGAGCTTATCATAAAGGAACCTATGCTGGAGCCTATGCTAAACGATTACTTACAAATGATACACATGCTCCAGGTGAACTTTTTTATTATGTGCCAGGTAACGAAGCACATTACTATTACTTAGATGACAAACAAACAATAGTAGGGTCTAGTTTAATATGTAACGATATATGGGCATTTCCTAAAATGAGTCCAAATGGGAATCCGTATTTTTATAGAGAGTTTAGAAAGTATGATGTAAAGGTTGTGTTTTGTTCTGTAAATTGTAATATTGATTTTCTTGATCCTCTTGTATATGAATGGCATGAAAACCATTTAAGATTGTTTAGTAGAGAGTTTGGTATGCACACAGTAGTAAGTGGAGCAACTAATGATATGCGAGGCGACCCTGTTGACCATATACAATGTCCAAGTGGCATTATAGGTCCTAATGGAGAATGGATTAAGAAGTGTAAAGATAAAGGCGACGATATTGCTACTGTAGAGTTAAGTTTATGAGAACGTTATGGATATACGGAGACAGCTTCGGAGTTGACTGGAAAGTTGATTGGGGATGGCAAAGAATTTTAGCAAACAAACTTGCTCAAGACTATTACCCAGAGTTAAGAGTTGTTAACCAATCTTGTAGTGGAAGTTCAAATGATTGGGGAGCAAAGACGTTCCGTGACGACAAACATGAAAAAGATGATATTGTTATTTTCTTTATTACTAATCCAGCTAGACAATGGTTCTGGGAAGACCGACCTTACCTATCTAACTTAACAAGTATTTCAAATACTAAAGATGCTGAAGACTTAAAATCAAAAGAAAAAGAAAAGTATAATGCCGCAATGGATTATTGGTTACATCTTCAAAGAGATGATATTGATCAATTAAGGTTAGAACATTTGTTAGATAGCATACGTGTAAAAATGATTGAAAGAGAAATTCATTTACAAGTTATTCCTAGCTTTAATATTAATGTGTCATGGACTGACTTAGTTCCTTGTCATGGATCAATGACGTGGTCTGTGTGTGATGCAGAATTTATTAACGATGACGAAATGAATAAATGGTATAACCAAAGCATTGACACTAGAGCTAATCATATGACAGTAGCAAACCATTCTGTGTTTGCTGAAAAGTTGTTTAATCGATTTACCAAAAACGAACCAGTTAATTTAGAAACAGGATTTACAACTAGGTTTCTAAAACATACTGATAAAGTTACTCACCCAGGGCTTTGTGCAGAATTAATTGAATTAGCTAAAGCACCCGGAAATACTATCCCCAACTTATAACGTCAAATTTTAAAGAAGAAGGGTAATTTTTACCCTATACGACAGACTCCTTAAATGCATGGTTTTTGTGCCTAAATGGCTCTTAAAATGCGTTTAAGGGGTTTAGCAGTATGTTTGTACGTTTTATGTGCCGAACACTAAAATAAGGTACTTATAGTGCGTTTAAGGGGGTGTTTTAAGGGCGATCTAATCCTAGTTCGCTTTCTAATCCTAAAGGACCTAATGCATATATATCATCAGTTTTAATACATACAGCATCATATCCTATAGGGTGGATTTCTTCTTCTCCTGGAATAAGCATAGATTCAATAGAATCTTGCATTGCCCAAAAGCATTCTTCTTCAGACTCAAATATTCCATCGACGGATGTTAATACAAATCCGTCCATGAAACCTACTAGTATTAGTACGTAAACAAAGTTCATTATTCTAACCTTTCATGTAACCTATGGTCTTTAGCGTGTTCCTCTAATTCTTCAAATAGTTGCATTGCAAACTGAAAACAACGATTAGCTTCAGGAGCCATGTCGTCATGCAGTTTTTCTCTTACGTCTTCAATTATTTTTTTAGGATCAACAAAGTCATACATTGTGCCTGATCCTGGAGCACGTTTCTTAATCATCTGTCCACCATGTAATTCACCAAAGTGTCTAACATAGATGTGTGCAATTATTCCATCGTTATCTAAACTCTCAAGATAATCAACATACTCCATAACAACATTACAAAGCATTTTCTTATCACGTTTTATATGATACTCATGTTCTAGTTCTTGCATATCTGTTGCCATAGCAGATGCTCTACAAATACCTTCTATTCCCTCTAGTAAACCACGTGACCTTGCTATCTTTTCTAATGCTCTATATTGAACATATTGATTGTATACAAATATGTGATACTCTTCTGGATCCATTCCTTTTAGTAATTTACGAGCATGACTCATTCGCTCTGCTTTTTTGTGGTTTTCCCAAGTTAACTCTTTTAACTTACTACTCATTTATTTCTCCTGTTAAGTCTCTTGCGCCATATGTTATCATATAGTCAGCTCCGGCTCGTTTAAATATATAGTACGTTTCCAACAAGGAGCCTGGCGCTCTTGGCAAGCCCATATATTCACCCGATGTTTGGTAAACACCCGTTGGTAATCCAGTTGCACGTTGAATTGGATATATTAAATCTAATGATGGCATGCCGGGTTTAACCATCATATAATCAGCCCCATCGTTAGCATATTTAATGCAACGTTCAATAGCTTCATTTGATTCTCTGGGGTTAAGCTGATAATCTCTTACTATACCTGCGTCTATATTTACCGCATCTCTCCAACCATGATAGAATACAGATCTAAACTTTGCACTATAACTCATTACAGGTTTATCAATATACTGCTTCATGTTTACTACAGTATTAGGTTGGCAGTCTGACGGTGCAAGTACATCAGCACCTGCAACAGATACTACTGATGCTTGTTCTTGTAATAACTGTTCTGTCTTTTTAGGATCATCAGTAACGTTGCAATGTCCGTCTGGCATAGTCGAACACAAACATATATCAACATGCAAATTAATATCATGTTTGTTTTTAATTTCGTGTACTACTTCTCCTTGCCATTGCCATTTAGGATCGGTATCTTTTTCTAGTGGTACACAGAATAATAAAAATTTGTTTATACCTAAATCGATATCTTTCTTTATTCGATCATGTATATCAGAAATGTTATAAAGTTTATTGTTCTCCCCTAAAGGAGATTCTTCTGTTTGGTTTTCATTAACAAATATTGGTTGTATTAAATCCATTACTCCCACCTTGCATCTGGAGGCATGCTCATTAATATAGCATTTACATTGCCGCCACTTTCTAATCCAAAACGTGTTCCTTTATCATGTAGTAAGTTAAACTCTACATAACGCCCACGTTTAACTAACTGGTCGTTTCGTTCTTCTTCTGTAAACCCTTTATGTTTATTTTCTTGTACTAACTTAGTCATTACTGTAATGAACGTCCGACCAACGTCTTGTATAAACCTAAAAGTATTTTCATAGTCATCGCTCATGTAATCAAAAAATATTCCCCCTGCACCTCTTGGTTCGTCTCTATGATGTAAATGAAAATACTCATCACAATCTTTTGAGAACTTAGGATAATACTTTACATCGTGAAAGTCGCACATCTCTTTTAATTCTTTTCTGTACCATGTAAGTATTTCTGGTTCGTATACGTAAGGTGTTATATCCATTCCTCCACCAAACCATCTTTCATCTTCTGTAGTAATGAAGCGAGTATTAAAATGCATTCCGGGTACATGAGGATTGCTAGGGTGTATTACAACACTAGTACCAGATGACCAAAAAGGTTTACCTGCAAGTAAACTCATTTGTGCTGGTAACAATCCTTCTACGTTACTCCAAGCAACTCCTGCTTTTTCGTAATGCTTTCCTTTAAGAATGTTATACTGTCCTTTCTCCCACGTGTGTGGAACAGCAGTATAGTAACCCGGCTCATGCTGTTGCCAGATATTCCAAACTTGACTACGCAACTCTTGAAACCAATTCAGAGCTTTACGTTGTTGGTCATCCATTTAGGCTCTCTCGTATTTCGTTTACGGTTTGTACTGGATCACTCGCTTGAGTAATGCTTCTTCCAATAACCAAGTAATCAGCACCAAGTTCTTTTGCTTTTCTTGGCGTTGTTGTTCTGCTTTGACCTGTGTTCTCTGTTTCATATTGTATTCCTGGACAAACTTTTATATAATGTTTTTCTAAGTTAGCAATGTTTTCTATATCACTTGCAGAGCATATTATACCACTAAACCCGTAAGGGCTTATTCTGTCTAAATGATTTCTCCACATTAAGTTTCTACTAGTGTTTGTTATATCATGTCGGTCTTCGGCGGTCCAACTTGTAAGATATGTTACTGCTAATAGTTTAACGTATTTTGAAAAAGGCTGTACTGCTTCAAACACACCTTGGTTATTGTGTGTGCAGATAGTAGTCATTGTACACCCTTTATCGATAATTTTTTGCAATACTTGATTAACTGTATTTGGAGTATCCCATAGCTTTAGATCCATAAACAGTTCTTTGTCTTTAGTATAGTCTTTTATGTAGACACTTTGACTCCACAGACAATGGTTGATTTTAAACCCATCTACGACATCTCGTAACTTCGCAGTCATTTCTAATGCATCGAGGGGATTAGTATAGTCAAGTGCTACTATAATTTTAGTACTCATAATACTATTTATTATAGTGGAGTTTTATTGAATTTATTCTAGAATCAAACTTTTAATGTTGTAGGAACCGTCTATGTTCTTTTCTATTTCTGCTTTGGATTTGATACATTGGTATTTGACGTTTTCGCTGTATTGTCTTTCAGCAGTACGTTTACCTCTAAGGCATTCGCTCATACCATCTTGTATTCTGTGTTCTTTAATTTCGTTATTGACTAGCATTAATAATGCCACTACTGTTTCAATCATTGATGATCTCCATTCGCAAATTCACGTTGTTTGTCTTTTAATTTTTCTATGTCTATTTGCATTTTCTCAACTTGCTTTGTTAAGAAGTCAATGTTTACTTTATTAGTCATATTACTTTCTAATGTCTTATCGATTTTCTCAACACTCTTATACAGTTCTTCTATTAACATAAACTGCTCTAGATCGTTTTGACTTTGGCCTAACTCTCCACGTGGATACTTTATACGAAACTCGCTGTTTGCGTCTAGATCCTTTTGCATTAATGTTAATGTGTTGCTATGTTGATTAAGTTTTTCTGTTATACCAAAGTAGGCCCAAACACCCATACAGATGGCTCCTATAATCGCAATCATATTGCGGATAGGCATCGAGATATTTGTGTTGTCGCTCACTTTCATAAAGGACAGTATTTATGCTAAATGGACGAAGACGTGGTACTTTAGTATGGTATAAATGAAGCCTAGGAAGAATATGGTCATGCCCACTTCGTGTATGCGTTTATTAGGGTAGCATACCATGGGTAGCATAATACCCAGCATAACACAGCGGCCTATTACTTTAGCACTTATTATATCACTCTCATTGTAGAATGCAAAGAAGTTTGCTAACAAAAATACTTGTAATACCCAAGCAAGTCCTAGTATTGCCATGTGATACTTGTAGTAGTGTTCTCGTAGGTCTACACTCTTATTATCGTGGTCATATGGTATTACAACTTCTGCTATAAGGAACATAAGCATTGGTACAGCAAGGAATAGTATGTATGTAAACAAGTTCCAATTCTCATCTGGATAGAAGTTTACATCTTGGAGGGGAGTTGCAGTCCACCAAAATAAGATCATGGTGAATACAGTTATAAAGCAGAACAATGTGTGTGGCCAGTAAAACGTGACCTTTTCCTTGCTATCGCTTTTATTAATTGCTATTAAACTTGTGAAGCTCGTCATTATACGTACAAATGCAAAGCCAAGAATTAGAAACGCAACAGTAGATATATGCCCAAATACTATTTTCTTCTCCCTCGATATCGTATTAGTATATATCCCAAGGCGACCCGTTTTAAATGCCGCGAAGCGGTTAAGCCCAGATTTAGAAGAAACGCGAAGCGTTAGCGATAAGCTAAAAACGGTAACGCAGATTTGGCCTCTTAGCATGTCTTACAATATCAATAGTTTCAGAACTAAACACGTAGACTTCGTCCGTGTTAAATATAGTATGAGGAGAACTTATGAACCTAGATAAATTTATAGACGAAGATCTGTTATATGAAGATTATCACCGTATTATAAAAGCTAAGAGTGGCCATTGGGAAAAGTCGGAAAAAGAAGCTATTAAGCAACTTCAACCCTATTTTGACAAAGGTTACTTAAATACTGATCGCACAGGAGCAATATGGCTTACAGAAAAAGGAGTTACTATGCTTAAAGCAGTTGGTTGTGATCCTCTTAAACCTCACGAGTTTTTAAAAGACTATCCACACATGTTAGATATGATGAAAGTAAACAATGATTAATATTAGCGAAAACGATCCACGTTACAGTGAAGAACAAGCATACTATAATCGTATGGGTTGGGCAAGTTGTCCTGAATGCGACAAAATTTTTTATGACATGCAAGAACTAAAGGAACATGCTGATGTTTGTGTATATGGTGAACAAGGTATTAACCCTAACAAGCTAGAATGCAAATGGACAATAGCATGATCTTTTGGATTGGATTTACTATAATGTTCTTAAACGAAGGCTTTGTGATAATGCGTCACGTACATCCTTGGTTTGCAGAAAAACGTTTACAACTACATAATCGCTTTGGTGAAAAGCAATGGAAACGTGTACACGGTTACATAGACTGGGCATGGATTATATTAATAGGAATAGGTGTTTACTTAGACTATACTAATTGGTTAGTATATGTAGTAGCCTTAGGGGCTTTTTGGGGAACTGTACTATTTGGTGTATATGTTCCTATGCTATGGACAAAACTAAAAAACATACCTTAACAATACACGAAGAATACTTTATTACTATGATGTATATGATGGGCATTAGTAAAGAACGTTGCCCTGAATGTTATAAACTACCCGTACCTAAACTTAGTAATGAAGAACGAGAGAAGTTAATATGGCAAGCATTAATGCCTAGTTATAGATTCAATCATTAGCAATGTATATTAATAAAGCTAGTTGCACGGCCAAACAGATTAGAAGTACAGCATAGAACACAATAACCATAGTTAATCGAATACTCCAAGCATAATAAGGATAAAACTTAGTAGTAATACTATCCCTACTATATTCCTAATACTATCTACGTCCAAATAAGCGTCTCCACAAATATGCCACTAGTGCAAGTATTAAAGCTACTAATGGTCCTATTCCTATGTACATATAATATACTTAGTGGAACTGCCATATCCTAGGCGTACAGTAAGAGTGTTGTGTTTCATATTGCTTACATGCTTCGTATGTGAGGAAACCTTGTGTAGTGTCTACTATGATAGAACCGTTTATTATATAGACTAGTAAGAATAGGTACAGCATACGATACTTACCCGAAATTGGTTCTACAGCCAAAAAAATCAAATTACAAAAAAAATATAAGAAGTACTTATAGATCCGAGGTGGTGATTTGACACCGGTAGCCCTCAAATTTTGAGAGCTCAGATTTTGTATATATGCCCCTCGGCCGAAAAAAAATTTTTTTTATTTTATTGCCCCGGCGATATTTTTTTCATAAAAAAAGGCACACAATTTCTTGCATGCCTCTTTCAAATTTTTTATTTTTTATGTAATATATTTCTCGCCTGTTAAGATGTTAACCATCTCTACGCCCGGACCCATAGCGGCCCTAGCCTCCATACGCTCCTCACGTATCTGCTCAGCAGTCCTATTCTTCTGTGCTATGCTATACTCCTCTAAGGTCTTCTTAGTGTATAGCTCTCTAGCCACAGCAGTCCTAGTCACTGTCGCTGTGTCTATAAGCCCTGCGTCCTTCAGCTCTGCTACAGCATCACTCATAAGCGGACGGAACTCTCCGTCTTGCATAAGCCAACCTATAGCTCCCTCTTGGGTTTTAACTTCCCCTGCGTTCCATTTGTCGATCATATAGCTCATATAGTTACCCTCTTGCTTTGTTATTATAATACGATTATACAGTCGCTTACGGACAATGTCAAGTTCTTTTGGTGATTTATATGTGAGGAGCCCGGGCTGGACGAGGGCACATCCAATACCCGGGCTCGGTGAAGCAGAGCGTGAGGGCTAAGAAACACTCTGCTTTGTGTACCGTTCTGCGGAGTTAACCTCGACGCATCACGGTATTCTCGGCCATTGCCTCCCATTTGTCTGGGAATGCTTTAGCTAAGTCAGCTACCTTAAGAACTGTTCTTAGCGACAGTTCACGTAGTCGTTTCTTATTAATGTCTACAAAGTCCACAATATCGTCTGCCACACCCTCTGGCAATGCATACTCAGCTAACATACCGTCGTTAGTGATCTGCTTGATTCTGAGTAACTTCTCTCGCTCAGTATCAATTGTGAGGTCGATGTAATGACATCTACTCTCAAGAGCTTCTAAGTGATCCCTTAGCTTCTTGCTCTTGACGTTATCGAATTTGATATTCGTAATGAATATCGCGGAACCTTTGAACTCGAAAGAATCCGGAACGCCTTCATTACGTAACTTAAAGGAGTCTGTGTTCCAGTGTATACGCCTTGACTTCTTAGAATCAAGTGCCGCTTTAAGAATGTTCAACGAAAGGTCATCTAATAGTACTGAGTCACAGTCGTCGAATACTAGTACATTATCCTTGTCAGCGAAATTGTACAGTTTACAGTAGAGTCCTATTGCACTCATAGCACCCTTGACAACTTCGTAACGTGGAGCCTTCTCCCCTAAGGTAGCAATCAAGTCATGCTTCCCTAGCACTTTCTCAACTCCAAAGGACTTACCAACACCTGGAGGTCCACTTACTATCATGGCACGTACTGTACCTTTCTTCGCGGCCTTCGTCATGTCTTCCAACATCTCGAATCGCTCACGGAGCCTATCGATCACCTCTTCATCAGTCTCATCTCGCTGGGTGACCGCTGTAGTATGATCTACCTCTTCAAATGAATCCTCAGAGGTAACCATGATCTTAATGTTACGATCTGGGAAGCCATTTACATCCTTCGCGTCTACGGTGATGTAAGCACCCTTGGTGCCCCACTTGAATCCTTCAACTAAAGGAAACACCATACCTGCTAAGTCCACGTCCTTACCGCGGATCTTATAAGTTCCGTCTATGATTTTAATCTTTTGCATATTGCCCTCGCTTTGATTTGTTAACGTTATATATAGAGTATAGTCTCAACATGTCTGAAAGTCAACCCCTAATTACATTATGTTGGATGAATTGGTTAAATCACTAAGCAGGTGGAAACCATCTCCGACCAGCTCGAACCCAACATGAAGAATCTGCATCTCGTATGCTACGATCCCTAGTGCTACCATTCCTATTAGAAATATCGTGTTCAACATAACCCTCCTGTGAACGATTAGGTGTTGCATTATTGCAACACCAGTTAAGCCGCCATCAACTCTCCGTGGACGGCCTTCACTTCTTCTCTGTGAGGTCCTCTATACCCAACCCCCCAGTTCCAAAGAATATATTCAAAATCATATTCGTCGTTAAGACCATCTGCATCGATGATCCACTTCAGTGCGGTCTTCCTATCGCCTGCACCCAAGGCCACCATGTCGGTGATCCTCTTCTCTAATTCTATTGTGGCTCTCTCTTCAGCCTGCTTCTCGAGCTTCATCTGCTCTTGGGCCGCGGAAGCAATATAGTCAGCCTCCTTCTTCAACTCCTCCAAGCTCATGGAAGCGAAGTCATAATGTCTACCCTTGCAACCAAAGGCCGTCTTATGCTCTTCGTAAATGAAAATTTCAAGGTCGCTTCTCTCTAGCGCCTCCATAGACATGATGCCTCGTTCCACCCAATGCTCCGGGTCCAAAGGACTTAATCCTGCCCATCTGTTCTTGGGGTCTTCTGCAACCCACGCCTCAGTCTTCTTGTTTTCTAGTGCAAGGTGATCTAACATAGTTTGGAATTCTTTTGAAATTTTCATTTTGCCCTCTTTGTTTTTACTATACTATGATTATATGATCTCTTGCACTAGATGTCAACCTTTTTTTTAGTCGGCCCTAGAATCCATATAAGATTTAAAACCATACTTTCGGAATACATCAGCACAAGCCTGCGCCCCTGCTTCTTTAACATCCATGCTCTGGCCACCCCATTCACTTGGGTTCCATATGCTGAATGCTCCGGAGTAATCCTTCGAAAGCCCAGCGGCCTTAAAAGCCTTACCTAATTTAGTGCTAGCCTTAACACCATATATCTTCGTCGAAGCGAAACCACAGTACATTGGCTCGCCGTATTCGTTACCACCGGTCTTCGCCTTCCAATCATCTACCCAGACTTGAGCGGCTGTCTTTGCGGCCTGCTTTGCCTCTGCGATAATGTCCTGGATTTGGTCTACGGTGTAGTTTGAAACGTCTTGCATAAGTTGCCCTCCTAATTGTTATAATACTATTATAAGGTCTACAATCCTGTTTGTCAACCCCTAATTTACCTTTTCTTCTTCCTTATAATCAACCTGGAAACCCTCTGCGGCATCCAGCCTATCGAGCTCAGCCTCGTCCTCTTTCTTGGACAATTTGCTGTCCTCGGCCATATATGCTAGTTTCTCAACCAAGTCCCTAGCTTCAGCCCAACTAATAACCTTGACTTCTTCTTGCTTGGTAATCTTCCCGCCACGGGCGAGATACTGTTCTACTGTTTCTGTTCTTTGCATAGATCCTTTAGGCATGTGGTGTGTTTGTCTCCGACCTGGGAATTCAGCCGCCCTAACCCTCATTTCTTACTATTATTATATGATCATTTAAAACGTTTGTCAACCCCTAAGATGAGAAAAGGCCCAACCATTTCTGGGGGGCCTGTCCTCTGGGTTTATCTCTTTACGATACTGCTTCTGCTTCTTGCTTAACCATATCGTTTACCGCTGGCTCTTCTGAACCTGGGTTAGCGTCTGGACCAAAGTCCTTAGCGATCGCCTTACAATTCCTAACAACGAATTCGCTGATTGCGTCCTGTTGCTCTTCTGATTGGAATTTCGGGTGGTTAATCAACATCTGGCAGATCTGAGCCTTTGTTAGCTCTTCACCAAGCTCAAGCAATTCCATATCGGTATGCCCGTTCTTGTGTAGGATTTTGATCCTACTCACCAAATCGTTAGCAAATCTAATCTTGACTGTCCCTGATGGAAGTCGTGTAGTACCTGCTACCTTGAAAGTTTTCTGTGTTGCCATAGTCTGGAGCCCTCCTTCGGCTGTGTTATTGTTTATCATAGTATGATTATACACTCATTTCGGGTTGGTTGTCAACCTCTTTTTTACCAAAAAGTTGAGATATTCTAGCTGGGATAACCAATCCCGTATTGCATTCATCACAGCAACGGCCCTCTGAAACAGGCTCTGCATTGTGACCTTGATCCCAACCCGAGATTGGGTCAGGGATGATCTTAGTAGAACAGATCGAACATTTCATTATATATACTCTCCTTCTTCATCATATTCTGGAAAAAACTCATTGACGCGAGCCATATCGGCTACGTCAGCTTCTGACATATACTTGACGCAGGCCATTATAACATTGTCCTTGTCTAGTATCCCCTCTTCGATCATCTCTAGCAGACGATCAGTGTTGGCTCTCGCCGTTGATCTTGGCATATACATTATTCGCCCCCTTGTCTTTGCAATGCGCCTACCATACATAGTAGACCTAATACAGTGAAGCCCAAACAGGCCCACCAGTTATCCATCTCGTGTCCAGTAGGACCATCAATTGCCCCTACTGCTAAGATGAAACTTAAAATTCCTACTGTCGATAAAAATGTTGTCATTTGCCCTCTTTCTTATTTTATAATTATATTATACGATCTTTCTAACCGCTTGTCAACCCCTAATTAATCTAAATCGCATACCCACTGCATCACGCCATCATGCTCAGCCCAATCAGCTATAAGTGTCTCACCTGTCCACCAGGGGTTCTCTATCTTCAACTGTGGTGATCCTCTGAATTCGCATAATTGCATATTCACGACGTTCACGTCCTTCTTGTCTCCTACAGTCTGGTATCCGCTATTTTTAAATTGAACTAACATTTGCCCTCGTTTGTTTGTTTCTATACATATAGTATAGCACCTGGTTACCTACTTGTCAACCGAAAAATGAATCTTTTTTAATCTTTTTTTATGGCGGTCCCTAAGGGATTTGAACCCTTGATCTTCGCCGTGACAGGGCGACGTGTTAACCGCTACACTAAGGGACCGATGTCTATTTAGAACGATGACAGCCTGATCCTCTGTTGTTGGTGTCCAATGCATCATAGGCGCATTCGTACATATTGCTGACCAGCCCATCCTTATTCAGGTGCTTGGTTGCGTTGATTACCCTGATAGTGTCTATTGCAGGTTTGCCTGTACAGGCCCCGACCATTAATAGTACGAGGCCCATCATTGCGATTCTCATTTATGATACCACCTCAACTTGATAACCATATGACCAATGGTTGTTATCCATATCAAAGACACATCTGTCTTTGTCTTCTACAAAAACCTTGTCCATGCCAATGCCATACTTCTCACCGTTCTTGCATAGCTCAATGCCTGTGACTTTGGCCTCACCGTGTCTAGTGATCACCTTCGTTCCGATTTTAATATATTTTCTCATGATGCCCTCATAAAGTTAAATTCTAATTGTTTATTAATTATAGCAGGTTGTTCAACCTTTGTCAACCCCTTTTTACTATAAAGTTTCGGCGGGTTAAGGGTTCGTCTATTGCTGAGCCAACCCACGGTTCTTTTTGATCTAATTATCTTCATATCGCCCTCTTCATTTTATAGTTATATTATACTACCAAAATACTCGCTTGTCAACCCCTAAATTAAGATTTCTACCACTGAATATGTATTAGCGATCGGGTCATAATCGTACTTGCAAGTCGCCTTGAACGGAATCATCATACCAAACCCATTCATCATCTCTCCTGATCTCTGAATCAGAACCCGGCTCTTACCTTCTGAGAAGTTCATCCAGTACTTCGAACCATTACCACCCCAATTGAAGTCTACCTTGCTAGGAAACTTGGCCGATGCCCTGACGTGCTGTTTACATAATACATGAGCCTTGCCGACGAATGTATCTGTCTTGCCTTCAGGTGATGCTAGGAATGCCAACCTCTTCTCTTCTTTGATTCTCTTCTCTTCGGCTTTCTTTGCTTCTGCTAGGCGCTTCTCTTCGGCTTCCTTAGCTTCTACCAGTTCTTCATATGCTTCTGTGAAGTAACAGCTTGCCTCTGAGCTATATCTATTAACCTTTCTGATGTTCTCTGCACCATGCTCTGTCTGGCATTGTTTTAGGTGTGCCGCCTGAATCTCTTCGCTATTAGGTTCTGCTGTGATAAAGGCATACCCTGCCCAACCTATAAGACCTAATACTATTATTCCTGATGTTTTCATATCGCCCTCTGTTTGTTATTACTCTTATAATATACAACCATTATGTCTGGTT
>Ga0115011_10000252_pt1 | contig 48150 bp, 30 predicted proteins | sample TroAtlMetagenome_2_FD_88705 | JGI IMG/M metagenome (GOLD analysis project Ga0115011, IMG submission 88705) | Marine eukaryotic phytoplankton communities from Atlantic Ocean - Tropical Atlantic ANT8 Metagenome | ecosystem: Environmental > Aquatic > Marine > Oceanic | place: Tropical Atlantic... | reverse complement strand
TAGCAGTTCCGTTATGGTCCAATCTTCGCTATGCCGATCGCAAAGCACTAAGACGTCTCCTTTGTCGACCCCCGCACGCTTGGCCACTCCGTGCTCACCGTACTGCCCCAAGTGCTTCACTCGTAAGGCTAGCTGCCCCTTTTGTATTCCCAAATTGGCTCTCTCCATATCAGTGAGGGGCATGAAACGGATGCCACCTGTAGTCATACGACGTAATTCCCATGAAGAAACTCTCCAGGAAATGTCCGACTTCTTGCGCCAACCCGCCCCAATCAACAACGACAGCTCATGATACTTATTACCTCTCTGCACCATCGCCGAAAGGACTCCTGAAGTTGGCGCATGATGCAAGGCCCACTGTATATCAGCGACCGAAAGAATCGCCTGACCATCCAGAGTGATTAAACGATCTCCCGGCTTAATGCCGGTCGTTTCCGCGGGACTATCTGGACTCACTGATTTGACAGTTGCCCGACTATCAACATTCATTTCCAGGCCAATCGTCTGAGGTAACGGATATGGGTAGAGCAAGTTTTCAGGGATAGGCTGGTCGGCATCTCTATAGACGAATCGCTGCGCATCGGCCACTTGATGACAATGAATACACGACTGCACGACTTTTCCTCCATAATCGAGTTCATCACCAAACTTGCCTTTTAGGGAAGGGAAATCATTCGGAGTTTTGAATTTTATGGGAACCGCTTGTTTCTCTTTTAGAAATGCAAGGTTTTCTGGATACCTTTTATGTAATTGAATTGCCCCTTCCAAGGCTGCTGCCAAGCCAGCGACTGACATGTGGCTTTCCGCGTTTTCAATGGAGGCGCGAGTCCCATAGCGGCCATAAATGGTCTTATCAGCGTTCATGAAGAACATGGCGAGAGACAAGTCAAAGTCAAATTGAAATAACGTCAAATCAAGCGCATTAGCCTTCACCAGACGTACGCATACAAATTGATCAAAAAGGTTGGCTAGCTTTCCCTGACGACGAACAACCTGTTCGTCAAATGAGTGGCAAGCCTCTCAAGGCAGGCACCGCAAAACCACTAACAGTGGTTTCCCGGTCTTCTCAGCCTCCTGACGCCCTTTTTCGAAATCGTCATACACCCAAAATTCATCCAAATCGAAATACTTCTTGTCATTGAGAATCGCGTCCCGCCGCTTCTGCTGTACATCCTGTGCCTGGATGGAAATTGTGGCAAGCATCATTAAGAGCAAGGTGAGAGTTGCTTTTTTCATAGTGTTCCCGCTAAACAAATTTAAAGCTGTATAGGTCTGCATCGCTAAGCGTGAAACGCAGACGAATTGGCTTACCAGACAGTTTCTTCAATCCGGACCAACCATTCCATGTCACTTTTCGACTCAGTGAATCACCATAAGTCTCATCTGCCTGCTCGAAAGCAAACGAATCAATAAGGGTTCCTTCGGCGGTCAGGCATTCCACTTTAACGTAGCCAAGCGCCGAGGTACTAAGATTCAGTTCCAACTCACTGCCGGTAAACGTAAGCGGCCGCGTGGTTAAACGACCACCCTTGAGAGTTGAATGCACCGAAACAAATCCGTCTTGACGCAATGAGTGTCGAGTCAGAATTTTGCCTGCTCCATGCCAGCCACCGGACTCGGCATAAAAACTCAGTTCATCTTCCGCATTTTCAAAACGACTTGATGTTAAAGCAATATTCCAGGCCACGTTGTTATGGCCGTAATACCAGGAGTCACTGCGTTCCACGCCCGGCCGTAAGAACGCTTCATCCCAACGCTTGAACGTGACACCATCACGACTGGTCATGATTTGAGTTTCTGTCAGGGCCGTTCCATATCGCAAACTTGCCTCAGAACGTAATTTCCGGTTCTCCAGATCCGGTAATGCCTTCATCGTCGAACTCCAGCCGCGTTCGACATAACGCATTGGAAACCCTACTAGAATATGCGGCGCGCGATCATAAGAAATTACATTATTCGTATACATTTGCTGCGGCGGTGAATCACCGTAGGTTAGGTCCTGAAAACCTTCCCAGTGAATAAGGTCATCCGAAACCGCCGTTCGAATCGCCCGAATCCCCCCTGGCTTCCAAACCTTAGCGGTCGTCGTTCCTCCAGTGAAGATACGATAGTACGCTCGGTATTTCCCAAGCGACGTATCCCAGAACGCAATATTGGCCGAATCGAATGCCCCCACGGTGATCACCCCTTCATCACCGACCGGTGTCCAGCGTTTGCCGTCTGCGGACTTGAAGAGTCGCATGCCACCATTATGGGCCAAACCGCCCGTTGCTTTTAAACGTTCCTCTTCAGGACAATCCGGGCGCTGGTCGACAAAGGGGCTAAAATTGTGACTCCCCGGACCCATCCAAACAATATTATTTTTCTTACTTCCTTCGAACTCAAAGAGACCTAATTCAGGCTTCTCCCAATGAATACCATCTGCACTCTCGGCATAGCAGGTACATTCTCCGTGAGTAAACTTCAGCGTGCCGCCGGACATGTCGAAATTATGTCCCCGGTAATACATCCGGTAAGTGTCGCCATCCTTAAACACGGTGTGGTAACTACTTGCGTTGCCCTCCCATGGCTTATCCTGACGAATCACCATCTCCTCTGCCTGAGGGGAATGAAGGCGATAGCTTAACTCGCCTTCGAGAACATCGACCATAAAGTCATCGACGAATAATTCCCGGCGTTGTCCCATAGCATAAACATCATTAGCCGGCACCGACAGATTACCTGCCTCTTTACTTGTGGTGCCAACCACCACAGAACCGGTCGCCAATACACCTGCACTTGCACCTAGAAATCGTCTTCGCTTCATCTATTTACTTCCGTAAGTTGTGTGGACTCGAGGCACAAGCAGATGAGACGCGTACCTATCCGAATGATAAACAGTATTAACCGCGCTTCGTGCATCTTCAGGAAATGCGATTGTCTCTGGTTTTCCATTTTGAGGATTAGGCTCGTACAGCGGAGCGCCCGTACTTGCTATGGTGACACGAATCTTATGCCCGGCATTAAACACCTGACTCAAATGGCCAACATGAAATTGGATTTCATGGACCATCCCTTCTTTTAGGAATTTCTGTTTATCAAAACCGTCACGATAGCGTGCTCTGCGTATGTAATCCACAATTAGAATTGACCGGCCATCAGGATAGACATCGCTCACCCGGACAATGAAATCAGTATCCGGAGCGGTACTCTTTACATATAGATTCGCTGTGATTTCGCCCGTCATTTCCACTGGCGTTTTCAGAACGGGGGTATCAAAGACAAGAACATTGTCCTGTTGTTCAAATGCACGTGCATCGCGCGCTCCGGGAAAACTTGTTCCCGGAATCTCTGCTGGGTTACGGGGGTCCGAAACATATTTCGTGATACCTTCAGCACTCTCGTCCGGCAACTCCCACTGCAACTTCCCCCCACCGGCCAAAAACAACGGCTCACGTTCTGTGTTTTCCGTTTTAGGCCAGTCTTCCGCCTGACGCCAGACATTGCCCGGAGCACCTCGTTCCCCGGTGGCCCCCATAACGTAATAATTGACTACCGGCCATTGCTCCACTCCGTTATCTCTTCGCTTGAGGTAATAATCGAACCAAGTAGTCATATGCTTGACCAAGTCGAGACCAGCATTCTCGGGATAGGTTAATTCACCCACCTTATTCCCTTTATTAAAACGACCATGGAGCCAGGGACCAATCAGTAGCTTTTGACTGCCTCGAGACTGTGGTCCGCCGTGATGCTGACGCCCAATATAACTAGCAATTGATCCCTGATTCATAAAATCATACCAACTTCCAATCGTCATGCAGGGCACGTTCATTTTTCTAAAGTGACGTGAGGTGTCTTCCGCTTTCCAGTAATGATCAAAGGTTGGGTGCTCAAACCATTCGCGCATCAATTGTTGGTTATGCTCCGGTATTCTACAGACACGATCCATCCCTCGAAAACGTTCCGGACGTGTTGTCCCCCCAATCCGGTAGCCTTCCTGATAGAGGCTGAGTCCAGTATCGATCATGTATTGCGCCACCAAACTTGGCGGCCGACTCACTGCCGCAAAATTTTGGGCGTACCCAGCCTGACTACTCCCAAAGGTTCCAACTCTACCGGTCGACCAGGATTGCTTCGCCAACCACTCAATCGCATCATAACTGTCTTTGTGGCGACCAAGGCTTAAACTGCGATAGCCAATCCAAATCCCCTCCGACTTTTGGCTTCCCCGAAAATTCCCACATACTACGACATAACCGTAGTGGGCAATATCTGCGAAGGCTTCCTGATGCCCGCGACTCGACGCATCTGCATATCGCTGCTCATACAAAACAGGCCAAGGCCCATTACCTTCTGGCATGAAAGCATGGGCACTTAAGTGAACACCATCGCGCATCGGGATCATCAGATGTTCATACCGCACACCATTGGGTAACGGTTCCTGACAATTGCCGACTAAGTTAAAGAACAACACAAATGTGAAAACAATGAATTTCATAGTTAATATTTTACCTCGTTTGCAACAAGGAAACCAAATCAATCTACATGACGGAACAAGAATTCCGGAGCCTTAAGACGCACCGTCCGAGAAGGCCATTCTCAATTCGCCTGGGATTAGAGGTTTCTTATTTTCGCAACGGGAGATACTATTTAGTCGTCGGAACCAATCCCCTTTTTTTCATTATGGGAAGCAAATTCATGAAACCAATCGTTTTTTCGATCTCGCTTCTTCTCACTTCAGCCTTGCTTTCAGAAGCCGGGGCACAAACCAGCTTTGCGCAGGCCCAAAAGCTATCACAGCAATCGGGAAAGCCGATGTTCATCATGCTCGGTCGGGACGGCTGACCGAGTTGCAAGGTTTTAGAGCAACGTTTTGTAAACGAATCCGCTCTCAGACCGTTTGTGGTACAGTTCGTCCCACTCAAACTTAATGTCGACACTGCCGACGCAAGCAATGTTCGACGCAACTTCCCCATTCAGGGCAACAGCCTTCCATTTGTCTATGTGATCCGTGCTGACAATAAGAAGATCTATGGCGCGAGTGGGGGGCTTCCTGGCGACCAATTGCCAACCATGATGCGAGAAGCATTACGCCAGGCGGGTCGAATCCTCACACCCCCACAGGAGAAAAGCTTAAGCGACGCTACGACCATTGCGAAAGCTGCTTTTCAGGCCGGTGATCTATATCGCACTTCGATCAGCTACCAGCCTTCAATTAAGCTGGGACTTCTTGGTCCCAATGCGGGATTTTCGGAAGCCAGTGTTCAGGCTACCGAACTACTTTCCAAGTTAAGGCAGAAGGGGCTTATGAACTTAGAGTCCGCCAAATCCCTACTGGATTCGGACATGAACCGAATACAATCTCTCTTCACACTACTTCTGGGGCAGAGAATTTATTATTACGACTCGGCATTACAAAACGAATATCGAAACGCTCTCAAAGAAATCGAAAGAGAATCCGAATTCTCTTCACCACTTAAACAGGCCCGTGAAATCGAAAAGGCATTCTTGATCCAGTACGCGCGGGGAGGAAAACCCAAAGCAGTTCATGCCCTTACCAGGCTCGCTCTTCTCAGTAACACGAGTACTAAACGCGAATTGATTTTACAGGAACTACACCGCCTTGAAGGTAGCGATTTTGAGCTGCCTGATTTCAACCCTCACGCCATTAGAAAATGGAACGATGATTCCGGAACCTTCTCGATAAACGCGAAGGTACTTTCAGTGTCCTCCTCGAACGTAGTCCTCGAAACCGAAAGTAGTGAACAACTTACCGTGCCCATCCTTCGCCTAGGAAAAGAGGAACGGGAATTACTGAGACTTATTCAACCATAGCCCCGGTTGAATATCTCCTAGATTCCAGTTAAAGCTTCAGAGCTGTTGCCAAACGAACTGCGTTTTAGACCATTACGCTCGAGAATGGTTAGGAAGAGCGAGCTCATCTTGTCATTATCGGCTTTTTCAAAGTCGAGGGTACGCCCTGTTTCGAAGGCACCGCCCATCGCTCCTGCCATCATCAATGGCACCTTGGCACCGTTATGGAAGGTCCACTGCTCATTGGCAGCCATCAGACAGCAGTTATCAAGAACGGTACCATCCCCTTCCTGCATACTTCCAAGCTTACGAACCAGATAACCGTACTGTTCCACCCAGAAGCGAGTGATCTTAGCAAATTCCTCCCCATGGCAACTGTGAGAATAGTTGTGGTGATCAACATTCAGGCCCAGGAACGGATAAATCTGGCCTGACAAATTATTCGCCATAACCAAGGTACTAACTCGCGTACGGTCCGTTTGAAATGCTAACGCGATGACATCACACATTAACCGGGTATGCTCATCCAATTGATTGGGGATACCATCGGTAGGCCGTTCTACATTGGAACTTACTGCTTTATCTGCAGTTTCTTCAACATTCCGCTTCTGCATCTTAGCCAGTCGTTGTTCAACTTCACGAACGCTTGTCGCGTATTCGTCGATCTTGACGCGGTCAGCAAACGATACCTTACGAGATACATCTCCCAATTGCTCACGTACCAAATCAAGTACGCTCAAGTGAGTCTTGCTGCCTTTACTTTCAAACAAACTATCAAATGCCAATGCCGGATAAAGTTCACTGGGAACCGGGGAAACCGGACTGCGCCAGGAAAGATGACTCGCATACATCATCGAGTAGCCGGACTCATGAAAACCGCTGACAGGCCGCTCACACGCAAGAACCAAGCTGGGCAATACGGTTTCATCTTCCCAGGCATTGGCCAGCACCTGATCGAGACTGGTCTCACCTTCAATATCTCGTCCATTTTGCGGGGCATGACCGGTTAACATTCCGGCCGCACCTTTGGCATGGCCACCAACCACATTACTTGGATGCTTTAGCCCGTGAATAAAGTTAATATCACCTTTGACATCCTCCAGCGAGGAAAAGACCGGGCCTAACTCCAAATTCTCGCCACTTCCTTTTGTCCACCACTCTTCCGGATGAATACCATCACCCCAGAACATAAACCCGAATCTCCGAGGGGGGGTTTTGGCTTCCTCGACCCCCAGCAATTGCCCGGATTCCAGCCAAGGCAAAGCCACGCTGGCTCCAAGACCAGTCAAAATCATACGACGAGAGATTTGGGATTTAACCATTTTGCATTTCCTTGAGAACGGTAGCGGGAAGAACCGTTGCGTTTCTAATCTTCAATATATATCGCGATGTTGTTTTTATCGACTCAATTACCTAGTGGACGTTACAAAGGCTCGGGCCCGTTGATTTCTAAACTGAGGACTTTCAACAACTTTCATTACCAACACGGAAAATCGGTAATCATTGGCCGCTAAAGCCTGCTCCATTTCGTCGAGTAACTGCCGATCAGACAGTTCCACACTTCGGCCCAACGCATACCCCAGGAATTTACGACAAAAATTACTCACAAACTCCTGTTTTCGATGCTCTTCAATATACTTAATTAGTCCATCCACGCCTTTAGCAGTTTCACCACCCGGCAGAGTCACGGCATCATCAATCCGGCGGCCACCAACATCTTTATCTCTCAATCGTCCAATCGGATCGAAACTTTCCTGTGCCAACCCTAAATAGTCAAAGTGCTTATGACAGATTGCGCAAGAGGTATCCGATACGTGTACCTTTAACAACTGACGCAATGAAAGCTCACCTTCCTTCAGTGTTTCCGGAAGTTCCGGCACATCTGCCGGCGGTGGGGGAAAATGCTGCCCGAGTAAGTGGTGTACCGTCCAAAACCCACGTTTAACGGGACTTGTTCTTTCGCCACTTGAATTCTTCGCCAGAATGACCGCCATTCCAAACAAACCACCCCGTCCCTCCGCTCGAATACCACTAACTTCGAACCAGGTTGCCTCCATCTCTTCATCCGACAAGGCATGCTGTTTCGCAGCTTTCAACTGGCCACGTAATTCGGCACTGGACCGAACCCATTGCTCTCTAATATCTCCACCGTAGTGTTTTGCCAACACACCATTTACAAAAGTCTTGTCGCTATTGATCAACGTCGTAATTGGAAGATCCATTCGAATGACATGTTCTCCCAATGCGATTGGCTCCTGCCACATCGCATTACGCAATTCGTCGGTGTACTCCGGAAAAGCCTGTGCATTAATGGGATCTTTTTCCATGTAATCACGATACCGCAGCCACTGGCCAAAAAACTCTCTCGCCAAAGCAACAATCCTGTCATCCTGCAACATTCGCCTTGCGTGCATCTGCAAACGATTTGTCTTTGCCAACTCCTTGTTCTCTACTGCCTGAAACAATTCCGCATCAGGCACAGAGGACCACAAAAAGTAACTCAGACGACTGGCAAGATCTCTACTATCTAAAGAAACAACTCCCTTACCGGCGCGATTATTGTTGTAGCGATAAATAAACTCCGGTGACATCAAAATGGCCGTCACCATTCCTCTCAAGCTGGATTCTACCGTTTGTCCATCCTTACGCAACGTCTCGTAAAGGCCATTCAGCTTGGACAATTCCAATTCTGTTAAAGGGCGTTTGTAGGCTCGCTTCGCCAATTCCAGCACATCGGCAAGGCCTTTTGGCTCGGCGGTTGCCAATGCTTCCTGCTGTTTTTTCAAGCCGGCACGAATGTCTTCGAAGAACCCATGCACCATGTCAAATTTCTCACTAGGGTCCTGAGGTTCAATGACGCGGCGCTGCGCTTCCTGCGTCCCCTCCTTAGAGGGTGTTCCCATCTTCCGCAGATACTGGACCTCAAATTGATCGAGCATCTTCGCTGTCACCAACCTGGGATCTCCTGCATGGAGGTAGTCCCATTCGCGACCGTGTAAAACATGTCGTTCCGATCGTTCAAACCAAACAAATCCCCGCAAAAGCGTTTCGGTTCGATTGGTTACAAAATCGAGTTCTTCCCACATTTTATTTAGCTGATGAACTTCGGCATTAGTAAGCACCTTATCCATCAGAGGCTTATCATCCCGAAAAAACCCCTCCACCAAATGGAAGCCAGCGGCCAACCCTCGCTTGTCATCGACATAGAAAAACCTGTTTGGGAACGCATTACAAAACCCACTTACAGACTTCGCCAATCGTGTTGCGGCTTTCCCGTCCGAATAGATCAGATGGGTCGGCTTGTCATCGAATTTGGCATCCTTTGCTTTTCCGCTGTGGGATTTCACAAAGACACTACCATCCCGGCTTTCATTGGAATCCAACTGACATTGCAATAACAAATGCTTACCCTGCAATTCCCGTTGCATTTCAGGCGTAAACGGAATTTCGATCAATGCCGGTGTCTTGATTACCAACCACTCCGAGTCCAAACCTTCTTCCGCGACAGACGCAGCAACGGGATGGCTACCAAAATTAAGTTGCTGAGCAAGTTCAGGATGATACTTTTCAAGAACGGTCTTCAGTGCAACTACCTTGTGATTTTCCGTTTCATCCTTTTCGCTTTTCGGCAGAATCCGCGCATAGCTAAACATAGGACGTTTAATAATCACGTAGCCGTTTTCCTCCGCGTAACCCTTCTCAAAACGTATTGAAATTGTATGGGGATCTTCCCCTTCTTTGAGGACCGGAACATTCCCGGCAACCACCAACGTTTCACTTTGCAATTGTTCCGGGGAAAACTGATCACGAACGGCCGCTGTTTTGGCCCGAAAATCCAACCAGTGAATAGGCCAGTTACCTGCATTCGATTTAATGAGACCTTTCAAAGGCGGTGTTAGCGTTTTTCGCCCGAACTCGATAAAACTCATTAATTCGTTAAACTCTGGAGGGATAGACTGAGCATCTGCGGGAACAGGAACCGCGTCCCAAAGCGCCCCCAGTTGCTTCATGTAACCTTCGCCTGAGGTTGCTGACGAAAGAGTTTCCCAAACCAGATTGAGATATTTCGCGCTCAAGCCATTTGCTTCAGCGTACTCCCTTAATTTGATAGACTCGGTTCCAGATGCAGATCGACATCTCCACGCCGCTTCTACATATGCCCGAACTTCCACTTTTCTCTGGTTATAAAAATCAATGATCGCCAACTCAGTTAGTTTTCGACGCTCGTTGTACGACACAGCCGGTGTCGGTGCGAAGGTGATACCATCAGTCTTCAGCAACAAGTGATCGGCAACCTCCTGAGCTGCGGAGAGATATTTCTTTAGCAAGTTAGGAGACATACTTAATGCCTCGCCTGTATTATCAAATCCTTCTCCACCGGCGGGGTCAGCAGGAAAATTACGGGTGGGACGAATATCAACCCCCGTTAGATCACGAACAGAATGATTATATTCTGTATTACTCAAACGTCGTGGAGGCACAAAGCCGGGGTCGCCAGCGTGTTTGCGAGCCTCCTTCAGCAGAACACTCTCCACAGCAGCTAAAACTGCGTTACTTTGTTCAATTTCCGGCTGAGGAGATCCCTTCGGAGGCATCTCTCCACTACGTATAAATGTCGTAATGTTGTCCCAGCGGCGAAAATTCACGACCAAGCTGCGATCCGAATCAAAAGCCGTTAGATTAAGGCCACCCTTGGGTTCTTTCTGGCCATGGCATTCAATACAAAACTTTTGTAGATAGGGTTTGATATCGTCCTGGAAATGATCCGCACAAACCGAACGGACCAGCAATACGGCCAATGCCAGACTAATGCAATACCTAAGAAGAGGCTTGCTCATACTTCTCCCGGGTCCCACTTCTATAATGAACAAAAACAAAGTCGCATTTAAGGACTAACACCATCCATTGTACCAAAATCGCCTTCTTTGTCCGGATTTCAGTTCGCTCCACATCATATCTCCCCTGCACGTGAAAAGCAGCTTTTAATAGAATAAGGAATATGAGAACACTGATCTGGTTATTTACCGTCTCTTTTTTCGGACTCGCCGAATACACTCACGCGCAGCAGCTTAACCAACTTCTCGAAAGACACTGTGCCGACTGCCACAACTCGGATGAAGCACAGGGCCAGTTGGACGTACTCGGTCTGCTGCAACAAACACCTCTGATCCGCAACGCTCAGCAATGGAGAGTCGTCATCGATCGAATTAAGGGCGGTGAAATGCCTCCCGAGGATTCTGAGCAACCGAGCACTCAAGACCGCCAGACCATGCTAAGACTTCTTGTTAACAAAATCGACTATTTTGATTACTCAACAATCCACGATCCTGGTTACGAACCAGCGAGACGTCTATCCAACATCGAATACGACAACACCGTGTCAGATCTATTTGGAATCAAGCTAAATCCCAGTTCAAAATTCCCGGCCGACCTGACTGGCAAAAGCGGCTTTGACAACTCCGCCAATACGCTCTTCCTCCAACCTCAGTTATTCGAGCGTTTCGTCCATGCTGCCGACGAAATCAGCAATGCAATCCTCAGTGAAAAGCAGTCCGTTTTGCATGACCGGATGGGAATAAACTTAAGTGCCGAAGTTGCCGCTACACCAGCATCCTTCCTGCATAGCTTTCTTTCCCGGGCATTTCGCCGACCAGCCACGGAGCATGAAAAAGAGAACTACCACGCCTTATTCATTGCCACCTACATGAAGACAGACAACCTTAGGTTGGCATACAAGAAGCTTATCGATACGGCTCTGATTTCTCCACAGTTTCTATTTAAATCTGAAGCACTCTTTGCTCGGGATAAAGAGTTTAAAATCTCTCATTATGACATGGCCAACCGTCTCTCCTATTTCCTGTGGGCAAGCATGCCGGACGAGCAACTGTTTGAACTCGCGGAAGAAGAAAAGCTGTTTGACAAAACGGTCCTTACGAAACAAATCCAACGTATGTTAGCTTCTCCAAGAGCGGACACCCTAGGGAACATCTTTGGGGGCCAGTGGCTTGGCTTTCAGCATCTGGGAACTCGTATCCGCATGGATCCCATCGACAATCCCTGGTGTACTGACACCCTTATGGCCGCCATGAGGCAGGAAACATCGATGCTGCTAAATTACGCGTTCCGCAATGATGTTTCAGCCACAGAACTCTTGCTGGCAGACTATACATTCATCAATGAAGAACTCGCAAGGCATTATCGTATCCCCGGCATTCGCGGCGCTGAGATGAGAAAAATCAATCTTACCTCGCCCCATCGTGGTGGGTTGCTGGGGCAGGGTAGCCTGCTGGCTGTCACCTCATTCCCCGGCCGCACGAGTCCTATCGTCCGAGGGAACTGGGTGCTGACTACAATACTCGGCACTCCACCACCTCCACCGCCGCCGGGGGCTGCTGAATTTGAACCTGATGTTGAACGTCGGCGTGACTTATCCACCGCAGAAAAACTGGCATTACATCGGGAGAACACACGCTGCGCTTCATGTCATGACCAAATTGATCCACTGGGAGTGGCGCTCGAAAACTTTGATTTCTTTGGCCGTTACCAGACTCGTTATCGAGGCAGGGTTATCAACACTCAAACCACTTTATCAGACGGGACTAAACTGGAGGGACCTGCGGGCTTAAAGCTTGCCATTGTAGGTAGTTATCACGAAGAATTTGTGAAACAGCTTACTCGCAAGTTATTGTCCTATGCATTGGGGCGTCAGCTTGAGTACTACGACGAACCAACCATTAGCTCTATCTACAAAGACCTGGAAGACAATAACTTCAAATTACATACGCTCATGGAAAGCATTATCCACAGCTACCCATTTCAAAATAAGCTTGCTCCTCAGGAACTCAATGAGGCTAATCATGAATAAACCATGGCATCTATCACGTCGCTCAGCTCTCCGGGGAATCGGCGCGTCTCTGGCTTTACCACTTCTTGAATGCATGTCCGATGCGAACGGACAGCTAGGCAAGCAAGCACCCCAAGCACGTATGGCCTTTTTATATTTCCCAAACGGCGTGGCAGAAGGTAGCTGGGAGCCTGAACAAACCGGAGCTAACGGCACACTTGAAAAACTGAGTCCATGGATGACACCGCTGGAGAGGCATAAAAAACACTTACTCATTCCTCGCAATATTTGGACACCCCGTGGTAATGGACATATGGCAGGGACCGCAACTTGGCTAACAGGTGGTGAATACTCGGGGCGTAAGGTTAGTGCAGGTGGAATGTCCGTAGACCAATTAGCGGCTAAACAGGTAGGCCAGGATACTCTCCTTGACTCGCTACAGTTATCCGTCCGCGGCGAGGGATTCTTCTCCAAAAGTCTCCCTCGTAATACGATCTCCTGGCTCGACAGACAAACGCCTGCATCTCGCGAAATCGAACCTCGGATCGTCTTTGATCAAATGTTCCGTACTTCAGATCAATTTGCACCGGACAGCAGTGTACTGGACCTTATTTTAGAAGATGCCAAATCTTTACAGCAACAATTAGGAGCTGTGGATCGTGACAAGTTAGATCAATATTTAACCTCTATACAGGCCATCGAACGACGGCTGAAGTTCTCCGACCAACAAGCTGCCCTTGCGCAAGACAATGACTTGCTCAACCGGCGACTAAAACGGCCTGCAGCAGGCATCCCGACGGATCACGGCGAATATATGAAACTGATGCTGGATATGATCGTATTAGGATTTTGGGCAGACGCCACTCGAGTTTCAACGTTCATGCTTGACCACGGACAAAGCAATCGATATTTCAACTTTATCGACGGAGTCCAAGGAACATGGCACGCGTTATCTCATTACCATGATATCTCGGGTGAAACGGAAGATGATGATGGGCTCACCAGTTGGTCCAGCGTCAAAGAGAAACGCGGGATGTACAATGCCGTCACGCGTTGGCATCATGAGCAAGTCGCATACCTACTCGACCAAATGCGTGGAATCAAAGAAGGAGACGCCACCTTACTGGATAACTCAATGATCGTTTACGGGTCTAGTTTAGGGGACGGTCACGAACACTCTGCAGACAATCTGCCAGTACTATTTGCAGGTGGCTCCAACCTGAACATTAAAACCGGGCGTTATCTGGAATTCCCAGAAAATACAGACCTCAATCGATATTACCTCTCGATGCTTCATCGCATGGGAGTCAATGTGGATCACTTCGGGACTGCCGACGACGAACTGCCCGGGCTCACTTAGACTGTTTGGACCGCCGAAGCTGACGCCCTAGCTCCATCGCATAATCCGTCAGAATTGCGTCGATACCATGGCCAATACAATACGCCCAATTATCAGCCTGGTGACCTGCAACCGTGTTCCCGGCGATAAAGATTCGTTTCCCTCCGGCATGAATCTTAGTGATCTCTGCCGGACTCGGGAGGTAACGCACATACACCCACGTCGTAAGTGGATTGGCGAGCGAGACGACAAGTTCCTTAGAATCGTGGGCAACGGCCGCCATCTGCACAGTTCGGTCTGCCGCATACAGCCTTTGTCTAACCTGAGCATCCTGTATGGTATTCCCAATGAACAAAAGGCGATCAAGAATATCATACTTCTTTGCCAGGACTACCAGATCCACTTCAACCTTAGCGTCATTTAGCTTAATGTCGACAGCATAAATCGCTGTCGATTTGGGATAGGACGCAATCAAACTAAATACCTGATCTATTCCAGGTATTCGCTGATTCTTAAAACGTGGGGAAAACCAACTGCCAGCATCTAAACCAACGGTTTGATACCGAGTTAGTTCAGTCAGGGAACCCTTCCTATCAGTCGTACGATCGATCGTCGTATCGTGCAGGCACATTAAATGCCCATCCTTAGTTCGCTGTACATCCAATTCAAAGCCAAAGCCCAACTCCAGGCATGCCTTAAAGCTCGCAAGTGTATTCTCAGGAGCATCGAGAATCAATCCACGATGGCCAACAATGGTTGGTAGCGGGGCGTCTTCCCCGGCAGGCTTCTGGGTTGCGTGACCCACCGCCACAACGAGCGTGCCAACGATAACAAGGAGATACCCAGCTCTGGCGTTCATCATTCAATCCATCCCGTTAAAGCGGGACTTGAATCGTCGTTTCGCCTGAACAGACATCGGATCTGATTCGGGCACAACCGTTTCCCACTCGATCCCAAAGACGTAGCCATCTCGAATATGTTGTTGATGATTTTTTTGAAACGGCTGGAAGTTGACGAGGGCCCGCGACAACTCGCGTTTCAGGCTTTCTGCCACTTTATCGAATTCGACGTGTCGTACGATTTTACCTGACACCCCATATTCATCAGGTTCCACGATATAAACTCCGGCGTCGCCCGATGCATTCACCATTGCCTTAAGATCTTCTTTGCTGGACGTGGCCGCATACATGAATTGCCCTATCAATTCAGCATCCCAAACAACCGGCTTGGATGAATCGACTAACCTCTTTAAATCCGGTGAGGAAGGGTGATAAAAAACAACCAGCGGACGATTGTCACTGGCAGCCACATTCATTGCCAGATCAACTCGATCAACAAGAGGAACCGGTGCGACAAATGAATTTGGCACAGCAGACTTGTAGCGAGATGCGAGACTTTTCATCTGGAAAGCCATGTTTTCCGGTGTGCGAAAAATGCTTGGGCCACGTGTAGGTCGAGTCAGTTTCGTCTTGCCGTCAGGGGACAGTAGACAAAAAACCGTATTCGGTAGTGTCCCGTCAGTTACCCCAAGCAATTGTTCCATATACTTGTACTCACTTTCACTTTCATAAGTAAGCAATCGAATACATACCCAATCACGCGATGCCTCCACGACAGGCTCCTGAACCAGGAACCGACTGGTTGAACCAGTAAACCCTGGTCACCAGACGCCAGGAACGCCTAGGCACGCAGGTGCGCCGGAGACTAAAAAGACCGGCCGATTGGTTTGCCTGGCCAACGCGAGACCTTTTTCGAGATTGGCGTGCCAGACAATCCGAACCGCAGGGTTCTCTTCAGCTTCTATTTGAGTCGCTCCCGCCAATAGTGACAGAAGAGGCATTAAACACATCCCGAATCTCATCTACTTTTCACTCCAAACAAGTAATTCCCGAAAGCCCAATGGTTATTAAACCAAATTCAAGGCAATTAGTTTCGCTTCATTTGGCTTTCTGTCGAAGCAAGGCTTTCGCTTCATCCAATACAGCCTGACCTCGCAAATTGACGGATCTGACTATCCCCTCTTGATCAACTAATAAATTGGCCGGGATACTGCGAATATTAAATACTCCGGCGAGTTGATTATCCCATTTTTTTCCCTCGTAAAAATGGGCCCAATCCATATCTCTAGCGTCGATCATACGCTCATAACTTTCCTGGTCTTCATCAAGGCTTATCGAGAGTATTTCGAAACCCTCCTTACCAAGTTGGGCATGAGCCTTTTGAAGATAAGGCAATTCGGCAAGGCAAGGCGCACACCAGGTTGCCCAGAAATCTATGAACACGACTTTACCTTTTAGGCTCCTATCACTTAGCTTTTTACCCGATCGGTGATCCTGCACCTTAAATGCGCGTACCGGCTTACCTACCATGCGAATGATATCAAAATGACTTTGCAAACGGGGCAGCAATCTCTGCTTGCCCGCCGACTGCATCTTCACCTCGACAACTTCCATAAAAAACAATGCCTGTTCCTGCTTCCCCGTCCGTGAGTAAGCATAAGCTAGCTCACGCCCATACATTTCAGGACGGTCGGGGTAATCTTTTTCCAAAGCCTGCAGCAAGGGCAACGCTTTGGCTGCCTGCCCACTGAACAAATAAGCTGCTCCCTGACGCAAACGGGAAATCCTAGTAAAGCGACCCTCGGGGTAGTGTTTTATATATTCGGCGTAGGCCGCAGACGCCTGATCATATCGATGGAGGCTCCAGATCGTATGGGCTCTGAGGTAAAGAACTTTCTCATGCTCTATACCTGATTTATATTGTTCGAGGAATTCTTCCAGGACTTGAAGGTTTGCGCCATTATAGCGTGCAAACATCAGATTCCCTGTTTCCCGTATTTCCAATTTGGAAACAATGGTTCGATAGGCTTCCTGGGAAGACGGAGTATCCGTTTTTGCCCCTAAAGAGGCCAAAGCAATCGCGCCCAACCACCATATCTGCCTGAATGAATTTGCCACATTCCCCCTCCCTTTTACCTGTTTGTCGTCGTATTTATTTTAACGAGTCTTGATTTCAGTTCGGGCTGGATTGGGATAATTATTTCGCAGGTTCGGAAGATGGTTGTTAAAATCAATCTATGAACCGTCTTCTTATTATCGTGATTACACTTTTGTCCTTCGACACCTGTCTCTCGGACGAAACTCCTGAAATGGGCCCACTGGTATTCGAGTCGGCCATCCTGCCGATACTCCAAGCCCGCTGTTTGTCGTGTCATCAGGGAGAGAAAGCTAAAGCCGGGCTGGATCTTAGTCGTAAAGGCGGCATTGTTTTGGGTGGCAAAAGTGGCCCTGCGATTCGCATCTCGGCGGCAGAAAGCAGTTTACTCTTTGATGTGGTCAGCTCGGGTAAGATGCCTCTTCAAGGTGCCAAGCTAACAAAAAAAGAAATCGGCATTATTCGCACCTGGATTAACGATGGAGCTGTGGCCAATGACAATGAAGTCCTAGCTTCCAAGAATTCAGAGGGGCATTACGACGAATTCGATCTCGACTACTGGTCCTTCTACCCACCTAAGTTGCCACCACTACCTGACATTAAAAGCCCGAACCTCGCCGCGAACGCGATTGACTATTTCTTGCTTGCGAAGTTGGAAGAGAAGGGATTATCTTATTCACCGACAGCGACTCGCATTACCCTTATCCGCCGACTTTCGTTTGACCTGCACGGCCTTCCTCCGACTGCGGAACAAATTGAGGATTTTATTCAGGACGACCGCCCAAATGCATACGAACGTCTAGTCGACCAATTCCTGGCCAGTCCCAAATATGGCGAACGGTGGGGACGACACTGGCTGGACATCGCGGGATACAGTGACTCAGCCGGCGTTTTATCAGCCGATCAGGACAGACAACTAATTTGGCGTTATCGCGATTATGTCATTCGGGCATTGAATGCCGATAAACCATACGATGAATTCGTTCGCCAGCAATTAGCCGGCGATGAACTCTCTAACTACTACAACGAATTCCATACAGCAGACCGTCTTTCTGCTGAAAGTATCGAGTCACTCGATGCAACCGGGTTCCTGAGAACGGGCCCCGACTCAAGCCGCCGAGATTTCAACACCATCAAAAACGTCAACGGGTTTTACTACTACCCCACCATTGATGCTCAGGTTTCCATCATGACGTCAAGCTTAATGGGGCTGACACTTAAATGTGCCAAATGCCACAACCACAAATTCGACCCGTTAAGTCAGAAGGAATATTACCAACTGCAATCGATCCTAATGACGGTCTATAGTCCGGACAATTGGATTCCGTTTGCCGACAGGACTTTACTTTTGGCCAGCAAGAAACAAGTAGACGCGAAAGCGGCGCGTGACGCTGAAGTCGACAAAGCCATTAAGGCGCTCAACGACAAATTGGCCGTCGAAACAGAATCCCGAAAAAAGGAACTGTTTGACATCCGACTCGAGGGAGTCGACGGCCAGATCCGCGAGGACGTCAAACTTGCCTTTGCAAAGAATACCACAGACCGCACAGAAATCGAAACATTTTTGGTGTCCAAGTATGCCGAACATTTAACGCCACCGGCAGACAAGCTCCAGGCAGAGTTGGCCGCATCACTGGAGCACTTTAAACAACGGCTCGACGATACAAACGCTGAGATCGCCACGCTTAACAGGACGCGGCACGTCTACGACAGCACCTATGCTGCGTATGACGTGGACGCCGACCCCCACACCCCATTATTACTGCGGGGCGATGCTCAAACTCCGGGCCAACTTGTCAGACCAGGCGTGCCTCAGATGCTTAGAACAAACACCTCTTTTGAATCGGAGGCTGAATGGGCTTCGGAACACACCTCCGGCAGGAGAACACAATTTGCAACCTGGCTCACGCAGGCACGCCACCCACTTACGTCACGAGTCATCGCTAACAGACTGTGGTTCCACCACTTCGGTGAAGGCATTGTCTCTACGCTTGAAGACTTCGGTTGGGCAGGTGAAAACCCAATTCACAAATCACTACTGGACTGGATGGCCGTTGAATTAGAAGACAACAACTGGAGCTTAAAGCACCTCCACAAAACAATTCTGACATCCCGAGCCTACCAACAGTCTTCCAGCCGGGAAACAGCCATTGCCGAGCTGGCCGATCCGTCGGATCCTCAAAACAGGTTGCTGTGGAGACAGAACTTCAAACGCCTCGAGGCCGAGTCACTTCGTGACTCATTACTCTTCATTGCTGGTGCATTGGATTCAAACATGTACGGATTCCCGGTCGGCATCCAAACTCTACCCAGCGGTGAAGTTGTGGTGGATTCCGGTAGTTTTCCACAACGCCGAAGCATCTATGTAAGAAACAAAAGGTCGGCACCCGTTTCCATTCTCCAGTTGTTTGACCAGCCGGACATTGAAACCAACTGCATTCGACGAAGTCAATCGACCGTCCCACTTCAGGCGCTTTCACTTATGAACAGCGACGTTGCCAATCTTTCGGCGGAAGCTTTTGCACAAGAACTCCTGAACGAGGGCGACCATCAACTCGTCTCCAGAGCGGTTACGACTGCCTACGGGCGTCAACCGCAAGCCGAGGAACAAGCGATGCTTCAAGAGTTTCTTGAAAGTCAAATCAAATCATATTCTGCCAAAGCCGGATCTCCCGACGCATGGTCTTATGGAACCGGAAATATAAATCAAGCAGCCCCGGAAAAGACCGAATTCAGACCCTTCGCGCACTTCGAGAACAAACAATGGCAATTAGGTCCTGGCTACCCTTACATGGGCGGCATGTGGGAAGGCCTGAATGCCACAAGCGGACATCCAGGTGGCGACATGGGAGTCATACTTCGCTGGACCTCAGACTCCGCTCAGAAGATCAAGATCAACGGCATGGTAAACCATGGCTCCCCTGCGGGCGACGGAATACGCGTTACCGCCATCAGCAATCGCAAAGGGCAACTGGCCCAGTGGGTGATCGCCCATGGTCGTCAGGAATTTGAAATACCTCCAGTAGACGCCGAAGAGGGAGAACAGATATTATTTGTCAACGACAATAACGGAACTCTGCGATCAGACAATTTCGACTGGCAGTGGCAAGTCACCGAACTGCAATCAGACGACTCTATTGGCAGGGTCTGGGATAGCGTGCTAGGGTTCCACGGACCTCTCGAGGATGGAGTTCCAGTAAACGCATCTATCCTTAAGCAAGCATTGGCCGATTTATGTCACGTACTACTTTCCAGTAACGAATTCAGTTACATCGACTAGGAAGCACAGAATACCACTCATGATGAATCTGACAACTCGTGAACATTACGAAATCTCACGACGACAAACCCTAAAACAATTAGGAGCCGGTCTTGGAGGAGCGATTCTTTCCACTCTTCTAAACGAAGACGCAAATGCGGAACCACGCTTTCACAACCTGACGCCCCGTGCCCCCACCCATGAACCCAAAGCCAAGGCAATCATTCAGCTGTTTATGCATGGTGGCCCCAGTCAGGTAGACCTTTTGGATCCTAAGCCGCTATTAAACAAGCACGCCGGAGAGTCACCTCCCGAATCCGTAGCTGATGATGAGCAACGCACTAAGTATTTATTGGGTACGCCATTCACATTCCGCAAACACGGGGAAGCAGGCATTGAGTTTTCAGATCAACTGCCATCGATTGCCAAACATGCGGATAAAATCGCCGTCATCCGCTCTATGTACGGTGAACATCGAAACCATGAACATTCAATCTGGTTAGCACAGACCGGGCTAATCATTCCGGGGCGCCCAACGCTTGGTTCGTGGGCCGCGTACGGACTGGGAACCGTCAATCAAAACCTTCCTGCTTATGTTGCCCTGCCAGACCCACAAGGTCAAAGTACGGACGGCGCACGCAACTGGTCAAGCGGATGGCTCCCCCCCGTCTATCAAGGCACTGCCTTTCGAAGTGAGGGGGCACCTATCCTTAACTTGCATCCCTCCAAATCACTTCTGGGTAATACACGTGAACGGAAGCTAAATCTACTACGTTCTCTAAACAAACAACATCGAGAAAGGCACCCTGATGAAATGGAACTGGATGCTCGCATTAACAATCTTGAGTTGGCGGCGAGAATGCAGTTAACCGCCACCGATGCGATCGACATCTCTCGCGAATCAGCCACCACGCACGAGGCATACGGGCTTAACAATCCTGTCACGCAGTCTTATGGGAAACGTTGCCTGATGGCTCGACGTCTGGTCGAACGTGGTGTCCGGTTCGTCCAAATCATGATGAAAAGTCAACCCTGGGACACCCATACTTCCAACGTAGAAAACACCAAAAAATGCTGTCTGGAAACGGACGGTCCTGTGGGAGCTCTATTAACTGACCTTCAACAACGGGGACTTCTTGATAGCACGCTCGTTCTCTGGGGCGGCGAGTTTGGACGTACTCCGGGTGCCGAGCTTCGGGGGAACTCAGCGAAAGGAACTGAAGGGCGAGATCACCACCCATACGGATTCAGTGTTTGGATGGCGGGGGGCGGCATCAAAGGCGGCCAAACCTACGGCGCGACTGACGACTTTGGTTATCGCAGTGTTGAAAAAAGAACAAAATACTCTGACTACCATGCTACGGTATTACATCAATTGGGACTAAATCCCGAAGAGTTAGTTTATGAACACAACGGGCGCAACGAACGACTTATTGATGTTTACGATGCCCATGTTATCAAAGAACTGATTACCTAAGCTCTCTCTCCACCTACCTTTCAGTGACTTACGCCTGCGACCACTCATCAGAAAAAGGATTTCCTTCGTGGATTTATATAAGCTATTTACTCTTTTACTCTTTTCATTCACAACGTTTTCCGCCTCTGCCGAACACAATTGGCCGATGGCTGGCGGACCGGACGGGGATTGGACGGTGACAGGTCCTCAACCACCCCTTCATTTCAGTGTTCGAAAAACACAGAACATCCGTTGGAAAACAAGTTTGCCGGAGGGCGGACAAAGTGGAATCGCTATTCATGGCGAACTGGCTTTCCTGTCAATCATGAAACCCTGGACCCCAAAGTATAATCCAGACGAATTGAAAGCTCAGCTGGCTGGTATCACCCAACAAAAAAACCAAACCCAAAACACCGTCGATAGAGAGATCCTGGAGGTTAACACTGGCTTTGCAACTCTCGATTCTCTTTACAAAAGCCACGACAAGCAAATCGACGAACTCATCACCATTCGAACCAACATGCTTCTGGCTGAAGACCCAAAGCAAAACGTCAGCAAACTAAGAGACCGAGTACGTCGTTTCCACCCGAAGGTCAAAGAACTTGAGGCGAAGCAACGACAATTAACCAGCGAGATGGATCGAGTACGCATTAGTTATTCAAAAGATTACGCTGCAATCCAAAAAACGAAATCTGATATCGAGAGCAAGATCCGGGAACTACCTTCGCTAAAAGGCACGGATATCGTTGCCTACTGTCTGGATGCTAACACCGGAGAAATACGCTGGAGCGCTCCCTTAACGGGGTCTGTCGAAGGGCCTTACAATTACGGCTTTAGCGACTCCAGTTCTCCCACGCCTATAACCGACGGCAAGTACGTCTGGTTCGTCAATGCTAGTGGCTCGATGGGATGTTGGACCGTCGATGGCAAAATGATCTGGCATAGGAAATGGACTCCGTCAGCCAAAGCCCCGTTTAACAAACAATATGAGCCTATCCTGACTGGGGATTGGATTCTCAACGTGGAACCCCTACCGGACGGTGACCCCAGAAGGAGTCAGGAAGGGGAACGCAGGTGGAACTACTTACGGGCAATCGATAAACAAACAGGTAAAACCGTCTGGATTGCCGAAGACGCTATTACCCATTATAACACCCCGATTCTTGGCACCTTAGATGGTCTGCCGTATGTCCTTCAGGGCAGAGGAGGTCCCCACGAGGTGCCGGAGAGACCGAACGGTTTAAGTCTCACCAAGCTTTTTGGCGACAAACCTGGGCAAGCGGTATGGCACTGGGACCCACAGGAAGAGGTGCCATTTGGTGCATTGGCGAATCAACACTGGGACGAACGCCATGCGTACTGGCTGAAAACCGGACAACTCAAACTCACCGTACTGGATTCAAAAACTGGAAATCAGCTTCACGAACATGATTTATTCAGTGATGCCACAACGACCTTGTGGAACAAAACCGCGGGAAAATACGAAACACAACAGGACCAGGTTATCCGAGGTGTCATTGACCTGCGACATACGAACATTGTCGCCGGCGGACATTTCTATTTCCTAATTCGCGACAAATGGCAAGTCGCCCGAGTAAATACCGAAACCGGCAAGACCGAGTATCTGGAATTACCGAGTCAGATTGACCCTGCGGCCCGTGAATTGGAAGCATGGACCTTCGCTGAAGTGCAACCAAACAACACTCGTAATTCACGAGGATACGATGTGGCGCAGGATCCACGCATCAAGCTTGGTGGATTTACAAAATCATTTCTTGGTGCCCCAACGGTGGTAAACGATCGAATCTACTTCACCTCCATGACGGGACTGGTCTATGTTCTGGATGCAAATGCCAAAACATTGGATCGTTCGGCAATCCTGGCTGTCAATGACCTGGGACCTGTCGGCGAAACCTGGACGGTCAATTCAATTACCTATGCCAACGGGCGGCTTTATCACCGCACCATGAAAGAAGTGATTTGCATCAGTAAATCACGCTAATCATCGCCGGACGTCAAAGTCCGGTGTGGGCTTGTTTGCGGACCTCAAAAAGACGACATTAAATAACTACAAAACAAACCAATTTGAAAGAGGAAGTGACGGACACCATGCCTAACGACGTTGTACTGATCGATCCTGAACACATGTACGAAATGCATGACGCACAATATGTGAAAGTACTTAAAGATGCTGGGTTTGAGGTCATTTACCCAGATGACCCAACGTTCTCTCGTGGCAAAGGGGAAGAAGAGACGATTGCTCAGTTGCAAAAATGCAATGCGGTACTGGCTGGCGGCCCCATCATCACGGAAAGTGTAATGGCTGCTTGCCCTGAGTTACGGGTCATCGCAAGAAGTGGCGTTGGCTACGACCGTGTCGACATTCCAGGGGCAAGCAAGCACAATATAGCTGTCTGCATCACCCCGAATGCCAATCACGAGTCAGTTGCGGAACACGCTTTGATGTTGATGTTGGGAGTCGCTAAAGGAGTTCTTGCAAATGACGGCCACAGCCGTGCTGGACGATGGCCGCAATCGGAAACATTACCCATTCGCGGTACGACCCTGGGAATTATCGGTCTGGGGCGAATTGGACGAAGTCTGGCGATTCGAGCCGTCGCCATGGGAATGAACGTGATTGCCTATGAGCTCTATCCCAATCAGGAGTTTGTATCTGAGCACAATATCGAATTAGTCGAGCTGGATGACTTACTAGCTCGCAGTAATTACGTCAGTATCCACTGTCCGGTTACAGAAGCAACCAAAGGGCTGGTTAACGCCAACTTTCTTTCGAAAATGAAACCCGGTAGTGTCCTTATCAATACGGCTCGCGGTGCGCTACAGGTAGAGGCTGATCTTTTCGATGCCTTGAAGAGTGGTCACCTGTATGGAGCCGGCCTGGATGTATTTGAGGAGGAGCCTCCGAGCGCAGACAACCCCCTGTTCACTTTACCCAATGTAATCTTCAGTCCTCACATTGGATCTGGTGACCACTTGTCTCGCCTGATGATGGGCGTAGAGGCTGCCGAGTGCATTGCGCATCTTCGCCATGGGAACTGGCCGGCGGGGGCAGTGGTAAATGCTGAAATCCGTGACGGCTGGACTTGGTAAACAGACTTCTTCTTTTAGACGGTAATAAGATATGTACGACAGCATTCAGGCCTTCAAGGAAAAAATGGACGCCGGCCAGTTATGCGTAGGACCAACGGTCAGTTTCTCTGACGCTTCCGTCACAGAAGCCCTTGCCGCAACGGCTGATTACATATGGATTGATCTGGAACACAGCCCCACTAACTTTGAGTCGATGGTAAATCACATCATTGCTTGTCGTGCGTGCAGTGTGCCGGGAATCGTCCGAGTGCCGTCCGGAGAGATCGCCTGGATTAAACGCGTCTTAGACGCAGGGGCTGATGGCATCATCCTACCTCAAGCACAGACTGTTGCTGAAGTTCAGGAGTTCGTAAATGCCTGTCGATATCCGATGCAGGGAACTCGGGGATATGGTCCGCGCCGTAGTACTAATTACGGCCGCATTGAAAACGACACTTATCTTTCCCAAGCTAATCGTGAGACTTTCGTCGTCGGTCAAATCGAGTCCCGAACTCTTGTAGACAACATTGACGCCCTAGTTTCCATCGATGGTTTAGATGGCGTAGTGATTGGGCCTTACGATCTTTCCGGCTCGTACGACTTGCCCGGGCAAATTGACCACCCAACCGTCGTGGAAGCGATTCAACTCTCCATCGACAAATGTCGTGAAGCGGGAGTTTATGTCGGCGTGGGAATGGGTAGCAGTGTAGCCACTGCAAAACGCTGGCATGCAGCGGGGGCTAATTGGGCCATGGTCGGTGCCGATTATCAATATATGGTTCAGTTTGCCGATGACTTATATAAGAATATCCGAGAGTCTTAAAATTCAACTCACTCGTTCCCACCTCTACACCGAAGCAGACAGCCTCTGGTCCAAAAAGAAAACGTCAGCCTCGGGCACTTCATTAGTTGACAGGTTTTGGGAGTCGGGTAGTTTAGCGGGGCTGTCTAATACAGCAGGAATCTCGTAAATCCCTCGGTTGTTAGCCGCGATTATTTAAAGCAGGCCTTCGATAGGCGATGCATGGTAGATGTGATGTGGGCGTTCTTCCTCGTCGTACCAGGCGGTGGTATGAGGGATCCCCAGGCAGTGATACATCGTTGCCGCCATATTCTCAGGCGTTTGGGGATCAGCTGCCGGATAGGCCGCAATTTTATCGGACGCCCCAATCACACGACCACCTTGAACTCCACCACCCGCAAAGAAGACGGTTTGCACAGCCCCCCAATGGTCTCGTCCCGGTTCGTTAAAAGAATCACTTAACAAGGAGATTTTGGGGGTGCGCCCAAATTCACCAGCCATCACAATCAGTGTTTCATCCAGTAGGCCTTCAGCCTCAAGATCGCTAAGCAATGCACAAAGAGCCCGATCCGTCGGTGGAAATAATTTTTCTTTCAAACGATAGAATGCATCACCATGAGTATCCCAGGTTTCATTGTTGCCAAGATTAACCTGCACCATATTCACGCCTGCTTTCACGAGACGTTTAGCCATAAGCAGCGACCAACCAAAGCTATTAGCTCCATAGCGTTCCTGCAGGGCGCCATCAGCATTGGTAACATCTAAAGCATGCCGAATTTTCTGATCCGTCAGCAGAGAAATCGCTTGCTGACGATTACTGTCATAGCCGGCCACCTTCGCGGACGTTTCGAGCTTCGCTCGTTGCTCATCGAGTGTATCAAGCAATCCAAGCCGTCCACCAAGTCGTTTACTATTCATTCCGTGTGGCAGGGTCAGGTTCGGGGCCTGATAGACCCGACCGTCTTCCTTTGCAGGCGGTTTCTTACTTTGGTTTGGATAGGTGTATTCCGGATAAGCCCCCCTCCACATAGGGTCTCCGTAAGGCGACGCCTCAATGAAGAATGGGTCACGATGCGATCCCATTAATCCCCCATACGCACCAGGAATCACACCACCGGACCAATGCACAAGCCGTTCCGGCAATACCACCGACGGGGGCAAATTGTGATAACGAGGGGGCAAGGCATCACCTACAATTGACGAGATGGAAGGCCAGTCTGTTGGACGAGGTTTCCGATCCCCCTGAAACCCCGCGGGGGATTCGCTGCGACCGGTAAGCATAAAAAAATGACCGAGTGTATGACCATTGGTTGGGTGAGTTAATGATCTGCAAATTGACCATTTATCGCTCATCGATGCTAAGCCCGGCAGATGTTCACAAATCTGTGTACCAGGCGTTTTGGTAGAGGTTGGGTTAAATTCACCTCGTACATCATCCGGAGCATCCGGCTTAAGGTCAAAACTATCCTGTTGTGCCAAACCACCCGACAGGAAGATGTATATCAGAGACTTTGCCTTCCCGTAGCCTGGCATCGAGTTAAATTCTTTGAGATCCGCAGCCTGCAATGCCTTGCGATGATTCATTCCCAAGCCAAGCAATCCTACAGCACCAGCCTGAACTGCTACACGACGACTAAAGCGGGGATGACTAAAGCGATTCATCTCAACAACTCACCTAAAGTTGAACAAATTGTTAACATGCTTTTATTATCGGAAGAATTCAAAATCAGGTCAATTTATATTGTCGCAGTTAACCTCACTAATGGTCCAAGCGAGGGGGTTTTCTGTAAAAAAACAGTCGAATCTTCACTATACTGAACGGAGTCAAGGAAATTGAGAGACGACAATGCTTCAAGTGTTGGGAAATAAAAGCGGGGTATCGCGACGGCAACTATTGCAAGTTGGTGGGGCCGGCATGCTTGGCATGCACTTTGCTCACGTGCTAAATGCGGAAGAGCAGACTCCCCAAAAAGGACTTCGCCAGGGAAGGGCAAAGGCCGTCATTTTCGTTTTCCTATTTGGAGGCCCCAGTCAACTTGAAACCTTCGACGTACGTCCCAATGCTCCGGATACGATAAGAGGGCCCTTTCAAACGATTCCTACGAAAACGCCAGGCCTGCGATTCTGCGAACACTTACCTAAGCTAGCTAAGATTACGGACAAATTCGCACTAATACGCACCCTCAATCACAGTGAAAACAATCACAACGGCTGCCACTTCATTCAAACGGGTCAACCGCTTCCCCCGGCCGAACGAGGTTCGGCTAATGTCAGTGCTACAGACAAGGACTGGCCTGCATTTGGAAGCGTTGTCTCCTATGTCGACCGTAATCTCCACAAACGACCGGCAGGGGAAATCCCACCCTACTTTATGATTCCCAACACGATTGGACGATTCGCAGGTTACGATTACAGCGGGCAATATGCTGGGTGGCTAGGCAAAGAGTATAACCCGATGGCAACTCGGATCAATAAACTGCACACTAAAGACAATCCATTCTTCCGTGATTGTGAAGATTCCCAACTGAACTTTCAACCGCCGGGGCTAACCCGGGCGCCGGATATCACAATCGACAGGCTCAATCGTCGACTCGATCTCCGATCCCAGTTCGACAAAGAACGCCGTCTATTAGACCAAGCTCAGGTAGCAAAGTCTTTTGGAGCTTTGCGAAACAAAGCCCTCCATATGATTAACTCCCCCAAGGTTGCGCAGGCTTTTGACCTTCGACAGGAATCAGACGAGATGCGAGACCGCTACGGGCGGAGCCTCTTTGGTCAGTCACTATTAATGAGTCGGCGGCTCGTGGAAGCCGGCGCAAGGTACATCACCGTGGGATGGGACATGGCTGTCCGAGGTGATGACACCACGAGCTGGGATAGCCATCGCGACCTAACCAAAATCAACAGAGACCACCTGCTACCGGGACTCGACCGCAGTTTACCTCCATTCCTCCTCGATTTGGAAGAACGTGGCATGCTCGACGATACGCTGGTCCTGGTCTGTGGTGAAATTGGTCGCACTCCCAAATTCCTCAACCGGGGAAATGTCGATGGCCGGGATCATTGGTCTTACTGTTTTCCAGCCCTAATGACCGGTGCCGGCATACAGCAAGGCGCAATCTACGGAGAGTCCGACAAGCATGCGGCTTATCCGCTATCAGATGCCGTTTCACCTGCTGATATCGCTGCAACAATCTATGATCGTCTGGGGATTGATCCTGAAACCAGAGTTCCTGGCCCACAGGGACGTCCAGTGCCAATCGCTGAAGGTGGTAACGTTCTGGACCGATTGCTTTAACGACCCATTCGTTTTACCAACGCAGCAAACATTGCCTTCATACTTCCATCAACCTGAACTGCGTCAAGCTGCTGCTTATCTTCGAGAAGTTTATCCAATTCATGCTTATCGAGCCACATTCCAAAACAGACCGCACAGTGATCCATTTTTACCGGCTTCATATACGACACATAATTGGTACGCAAGCCCTCATCGACACAGCGGGGACACCGGAGATATCCGTCCAGGGACGACATCGGAGCCGGTGGATTCCCATATTGTTCCTCAAGTGTTTTCTCAATATCTTGAAGCCCGGTCTTACGAAGTGTTTCTAATTCACCATGGTCTAGCCAGATCCCATCGCAGCTCTGGCACTTATCAACGGTAATATCCTCCACCGACAGGGGAGTCAGCATCGCTCCGCATTTCGGACATTTCATATCGAACTCCTTTCACCACGGAAAGACATTAGGGTTAACGTTTGCGATATTTATAGACGGCAGCTGATCGGGGATCCGGCAGAGAGACCGTCAAACCTTCCCCAGCCAACTTTGCACCCGAAGCTCGGCCAACAACATCTCCATTGAGATCTGTGATGACATAAGTCGCTGAAAAATCTAAACCACGCAATTTGTACTGCATTTGTGAGGCCGGGCTATCGGGTCTTCTAAATGCCATGACGATACCCGACTCATTTGAAGGCCTATTAAACTGCCAGGCCATCCAGACATCATTATCCGTCCTGTACTTCGTGAGCGGATAATAGTCATCATAATAGTATGCAATCACTTCCTGTCGTTTCTTTAACAACAACTTCGCCGCCTCGAAATCAAAGTCTTCTCGACGGACGTCCCACGTGGTTGTATTGGAGGGAGCCAATTGACTCCAAAAAGTGTAGGGATCGGTCGTATTAATGCCCGTTCCAAAAAACGGGATCCACATCGCCATGCCGTAACTCAATGTTTGCATACCTGTTGTCTCATAGGCATAATCACTACGCCAGAGTGGAACAGCTCGACGAAGCGTTTCGAGTTCATTGCGGCTCCCGCCGCCGGAACAAATGTCGATTCGCAACATAGGATGCCGTTCTCTCAACGCATCCCAATATCCCAGCAATCCTTCAACGTGCTTCATTTCAGAAATCCCCCGACGCCCGGGCTCATCATTAGACCTCCAGTAAGAAAGAGGCGGAATCCCGTCATGACGGTATAGATCCACACCCTGACTTTGAATTCGAGAATCTACATAGTCTGTCATCCAGGCAGCAGCATCCGAATTACCAAAATCAAACAACCTCATATCACCTCGACCCCATGGAGGAGCTTGCGAAGCATCTAGTCGCACCCAGCACGAGAGCGTGTAATTAGCATGTGCCGAGTTAGGAATTTCAACTCCGTAGTCATTATTAAAGGCTAATGCCTGATCATCACCACCTCGGACCCCGGGAACGTAGTGGAATTCGCCGCTACCGATTTTGTCGCCATCGACATTCCCAGCAACATCCCTAATATCACCGTCAAACGAATAGTGATGTAACGGATCTAACGCAAGTTTATGTGCAAACAACTGGCGAACCTGCTCCGTGGACAACGCCGAATCATAGACTCGCACATCGTCAATTTCGCCCACAATACCTCTCGTTTGATATTGCCGTCCGACCCCAAACGATTTATTCCTATCCATCAATCCGATATTATCTGACTCGGCCGCAGCACTTAGCTGACCATCAACGTACAACTTAAGCTCACTGCGTTGCGATTTCTCGTTAACAAACCGGGTTGCCGTTACGAGATGCCATTGACCATCGACTAGTGATTTCTTACTGGTTGCTGTTGCATCAGGATTTCCGGTCCCAAAGGCCGCGACATCCTCCATCAATGTCATTCCTGAATCATTAACGTGAGCCGGAAACTCACCTTGAATAAGCGCATGTCCCATCCACCACTCCGCGCCGCCCTTGAGTAGCCAGTCCGATTGGTGTTGATCAATTTGGGAACCCCGCGTGACCAATTCCGGTGTAAACCAGAGAATAAACTGCATATCACGCGCATGTAAATGATCGGAAATCGGTTTGAGACCGTTCGGGAAACGTTGCCGATTAGGGTCCCAACTCCCTACATTAAGCCAATAATCTTTGTAGTTATACCAACCGGCATCGATCCACCAATAATCCGGTTTAATACCATTGTCGACATAGCGGTTTACGAACATTTTCTGATTATCTTCAGTCGCACCAGAACTCTCAATGTAATGCGCGGAACTGGAAGCATTATGTTGAAACGGGGGTAACGCTCCATCCGATGTGCGAGGCAAGTTGCTTTCGATCATCCAACGCCGCCAAAGATTTTGCGCCCGCAACCAATCCCCGCCCTGCCACAAGAGCATCGCGATTCTTGGTGTCCTCACTTGCTCTCCGGGATTTAAATAAAATGCCGTGTCCTGCTGACCGGCTTCAAGGATCAATGTTCGTTGACTGTCGCGTGTGAATGAAGCCTTCCACTGTCCCGGCCAACCGATAGCAAAGATCGCTCCTTTACCGTTCCACTCCAGATTAAAAAAAGGAAGGTCATTGCTAGCGGGCAGCCCAATCCGAGAACTAAGTTCTTTCGATGATTCCTTACCGAGAATCGTTACCCGCGGCGCATAATCCGTCTCGTCTGACATGCGAACCAGAGAATGGGGACTCCCATTACTATGATGGAGTGTAAATTCACCTTCACCATTTCGTTCAAAGCTTAAATCAAGAGGCAAAACCTTCTCGATCAATGCCGTTGGCGAGTCAGATTCGTTTCTCAATTTCAGCACCCACTCAACAACAGGCAGGGTACGATTCATCGTCAATACACAATCAACAACTAATCCTGTTTTCGGATCACGATAACTAACTGTCTTATCAATTGTTTTCTCAGTATGGCTTGTTGCTCCCCAACTCCTTTCCCAAATCGACAGAAATTCATGTGAGTCTCGCCCGCCATATCGAAAAGAGAAGGGCAGTGAGGTTTTTGGCGCCACCCCAAGAGGGGCTGTTGGCAAATCTCCCAGGCGAATCCGACGCCCCCCCACCAACTCCACTACGGCATTGGCCCAATTTGACTGATTAAAGTCAACCTGCTCAATAACACCATCCTGACTTCCCTTCGTACTAATGGTGAATACCTGAACTCCACCTAAAGGCACGGAGACTCTTTGACCGGGCATCCCCTCACGCATGACGGGAGATTCATACAGCTTTTTGTCGCCAACTGACACAATACCTACCACCGCACCGCGGCCTGCATTGGAATAAAAACTGGTGACCCGATTGCTATCCACACCGAAAACGGCTTCAAAATGACGGGCAGAAGCTGGCAGAACAACACGAATGGTTCCCGGGGACGCGAGATACAGTCCGTGTTCGTACGTTCTTCGATTGATCTTCATCGGCAACGCCCCCAGTTGCTTATGATACACCTTGGTCGTCGCCATGTTTTTGAGCAGAGGCCCATGCTCGAGTTGCACCTCTAAATAGCCGTCATGACGAGGAGTAATCTCTTCGTCCGTAAAACTACCGCGAAACCAATCGTCGACATTTTCCAATTCAACCTGCCGAGGCTCAACCGCCAAGAGGGGATGAACCAACAGCGAGCAAATCAACCAACATTGAATACGTAACATCAAGACTATATCCCTGGGCAAAACGAAATCTGCAACCTGGATTATACCTCATTCAGAAACCTGATTTACAAAGCATCTATTTCTCCGGTAGTGGTCGCGGGGTAAAATAATAATTCGAGGATCTTCATTGGACCGGACTGATATAGATGAAACCATTTTTATCTCTGACACAAACGTTACTGCTCGCAGTCTCTTGCCAGACTCTCTTGCACGCCGATGACATCTCATTTACCCGTGACATCAGACCGATTCTTTCCAACAAATGCTACAAATGTCATGGCCCTGACGAAGACGCTCGTGTGACCGAAATGCGATTGGATACAGAGCTGGGCCTATTCAATGACAATACTCCCGCAATCACGGCCGGCAATTTAAAGAAAAGCCCTCTTGCTAAACGCATTTTATCGCAGGACCCCGACTTCCGCATGCCACCAGTATCGGCGAATAAAAATCTCACCGATGCCGAAGTCCAACTACTTACTCGCTGGATTAAACGCGGTGCCGAATATGAGCCCCACTGGGCATTTCAGCCTCCCCAAAGTACACCTCCGAAAGAAGTTCCCAAATCGGACTGGGGGCACAACTCCATCGATGACTACATTGCCCGTCAACTCCACACTGCCGGCCTACAACCCTCCGCACCGGCAGATCCTTACACGCTCACCCGCCGACTATACCTAGATCTCATTGGAATCCCTCCAACACCTGAAGAAATCGAGCAGGCTATGACATCTGTTTTCAGGCAGGATGGAGATATTAATCAGACGGAATATGGAAAGTTGGTCGACCGGTTATTAAAACGTCCGCAATACGGTGAGCGGTGGGCGCGACGCTGTATGGATCTCGCCCGTTACGCTGACACGAACGGCTATGAAAAAGACCGGGACCGGAACATGTGGCCCTATCGAGACTGGATCATCCAGGCGATCAACTCCGGGATGGCATTCGATCAGTTTACGATTGAGCAAATTGCGGGCGACATGCTCCCCAATGCGACACCAGCACAACGCGTGGCGACAGGCTTCCATCGAAATACCATGCTTAACGAAGAGGGCGGGATTGACCCGCTTGAATTCCGATTCTACGCCATGACAGATCGAGTCGCCACGACAGGCACTACCTGGCTGGGACTAACCACCGGTTGTGCTCAATGCCACACTCACAAATACGACCCTATCACTCACCGGCAGTACTATCAATTCATGGCATTCATGAACAACACGGACGAACCCGAATTAGATATACCGGATGCCAAACTCGACAAACAACATACCGATAACCTCGAGCGTGCGAACATACTCAGCAAACAACTTATCGAAAAGCATCCCTTAAAAGGAGCCCAGCTTGACGACAAATTTCTGGCATGGCTCGACAAACAACGTGCGCGAGTCCGTCCTTGGTCAACGCTCTCACCAGTAAGCCTGAAAGCCAATCTGCCGCACTTACAACTTGAACCGAACGATATCATCCTGGCGTCCGGAGACTCAACCAAGCACGACATCTTCGAATTGGAATTTGATGTAAAGCATGATTCTGTGCGCGCCATACGTCTGGAGGCTCTCCCTGATGCGAGACTTCCAAATTACGGACCCGGGATGACAAATTACGAGGGCACCATCGGCGACTTCTTCCTCACCGAGTTCGAATTGTACGTCGAGGGGGAACGAGTCAAACTCGACAAGGCTGTTCATAGCTATGCCAAAAATCGTTACGGAAATCGTGACACCTCCGCGCAGTTGATGATTGACGGAGATATCCAAACTGGCTGGTCGGTTCACAATGGGCAAGGGCAACGCCACGTATCCGTCCTATCACCCGTTGAGCCGATTCGCGCTGGCCGGTGGAAACTGGTCATGCACTTTGGGCGACATTTCTCCAGTTCCTTGGGTAAATTCCGCCTGTCTGTCGCTACTGACAACAAGCCTATTTCTGCGGTTGAACTTCCTTCTGCCAGCGAGAAGTTACTGGATATCCGAGACGAAAAACTGACCACCGAACAACGCGAGGTCTTGTTTACTCAATTCCTCCTACAGACGCCTGAACTCAAGGAACACGCCGATCGCATTGTCGCCCTTCAAAAGAAACCTCGCTATCAACGCGCGCTAGTAATGCAGGAACGTCCTGAACAAAATCCGCGCCCCACCTATCGTCATCATCGGGGGGAATTCCTAAGTCCCCGGGAGGAGGTCACTGCGGAACCACTGCACTTTCTCCATGACTACCCAGAAGAATCGCCACGAAATCGATTGGGATTTGCTAATTGGCTGGTCTCACCTGAGAACCCACTCACATCACGTGTTGTTGCAAATCGTCAGTGGGATGCGTTTTTTGGCCAGGGTTTGGTAGTAACGCTAGATGATTTTGGATTTCAGGGGAGTCCACCTTCCCACCCCCTTCTGCTTGACCATTTGGCAACTCAACTCCTAGCCAACCAATGGTCCATCCGTTGGCTACACAAATACATTGTGACCAGTGCTACCTATCAGCAATCAAGCCGCGTGAAGACGGATGCTCTCCGCAGCGATCCGAACAACGCTTTGCTGAGCTATTTCCCCCGCATGAGACTCGATGCCGAAATATTCAGAGACTCGATTTTGCAAAGTTCTGGAATCCTCTCTGGAAAAATGTTCGGCCCCCCCGTCCGGCCCCTCCAGCCTACAGGTATAGCAGCTGCAGCCTATGGATCACCAAAGTGGACGCCAAGCACGGGGGAAGATAGGTATCGCCGCAGTCTCTATACTTACACCAAACGTACGGCCCCCTTTGCGATGTTTAATACCTTTGATGCACCAAGCGGAGAATCATGCACTGCCAAACGCAATCGCTCCAACACGGCATTGCAAGCACTTACGGTATTAAATGATGTGATGTTCCTGGACGTTGCCAAGCAACTTGGAATGAGGCTTTCGAGACTACAATCTACACCGGAAGTAAAAACAGAGAGGGCTTTTATGAGGATTTTATGCCGGCCCCCAACCGAACTTGAATTAAGAACCGTGCAAAAGTACTACCAATCGCTAGTAGACGAATACAAAGCTGCCCCCAAAGAAGCGACGACGCTTGTCGGAATCGAAGGGCAAGACGCTGTGAATGCCGCAGCCTGGACGGGTGTTGTCCGTGTACTCTTCTCAACAGACGAAGCCATCACCAAGAATTAAAGAACCGATGACCAACAACCCATTACTCCATCTAACTCGTCGCACATTCCTCCAAGACTGTGGTGTGGGCACAGGCAAAGTTGCACTGGCTTCCCTTCTAAGCAGTTCCACCTACGCGAAAAAAGGCTTTGCAGATGGGCAGGCCAAAACGCTTCCAGGTCAAGTCAAACCCCACCATCAACAGCAAGTCAAAGCCGTCATTCATTTATTTATGGCCGGGGCTCCTAGCCAACTGGAACTGTTTACAGAAAAACCTCTTCTAAAGGAACTAGAAGGCCAACCGTTGCCGGATTCCATTCTCGGCGATCAACGATATGCCTTTATCCAGGCCAATGCAGGAGTCCTCGGCCCTCAGTTCAAATTCGGCAAATACGGTGAGGGCGGACAGGAAATTTCCGAGGCACTCCCCCATTTACAAACGATCGCAGACGACATCTGCATGTTCAGGGCAGTTCACACAGATCAATTCAACCATGCTCCCGGGCAGATATTCTTCAACACTGGTTTTGGCCAACCTGGACGCCCAAGCATTGGGTCCTGGGCAATGTATGCCTTAGGAGCCGATACACAGAACTTACCTGCTTACGTCGTCATGAACACCGGGGGCGGACTCAGCGGTGGAGCAGGGCTCTATTCCAGCGGCTTTTTACCCACCGTTAATACTGGTGTCATGTTCCGCAATCAGGGCGCCCCCATCCTCAACGTCGACACCCCCGAAGGGATCAGTAACCAGGGACAGAAGAACACCTTCAGCATCCTGAAATCATTGAACGAACAACAATATGAAAAGCTTAACGACCCTGAAATCCAAACGCGAATTTCATCTTTTGAGATGGCTGCACGCCTTCAGGTTTCCGCTCCTGAGTTAATGGACCTTCGTCAGGAAACTCAGGAAACGTTGGATCTTTACGGATGCAAGCCGGATCAGGCCTCGTTTGCTCGAGCCTGCCTGCTGGCCCGACGCATGGTGCAGCGGGGCGTGCGTTATATCAACATTTTCAATAGCGGATGGGATGCTCATTCCGACGTGAAAGGCAACAGTTCGAGCAACTGCACTAAGACCGACCAAGCTTCTGCCGCGTTAGTCAAAGACCTAAAGCGACTGGGACTACTTGAGCGCACATTAGTCGTTTGGGGTGGTGAGTTCGGACGCACACCGATGGTTGAGCAAAACCCCACTTTGGGGCGCAGCAATGGTCGCGATCACCACCCTCAGGCATACACAATGTGGATGGCCGGAGGGAATATGAAGCCGGGTTTCTCTATGGGGCAAACTGACGATTTCGGATTCCACCCGACCGAAGATGCCGTCCATGTGCACGACATCCAAGCCACCATCCTCCATCAACTCGGGCTGAACCATGAGAAACTTACGTATCACCATGCCGGAAGGGACTTTCGTCTGACCGACGTGCATGGACAAGTTATCTCTAAAGCAATGGTCTAATCTTCCAGATACTTCACTGGAATTGCAGCCGTGTGATAGTACTGAATGTTATTTGCGAAATCCGATCCAACCCAAGTCGCAAAAGAAACATGCCCGTCTTTCGGGTTTGACGGGATATTGAACTCCACAACTAGCTGCCCCTTTCCCTGGATTTTCCCTTCTTGACGTTCTACTCGCTCACCGTTCTTTCCCTGCTTCAGAGTGATCGCAATCCCTTGCATACCTAAACTCTTCGGTAAATCATAATTAACGCGGTACTTGACCTTGGTTGCTGCTGTGATTGGCGTGGGGAGCGTGATTGTAAATACTTTTTGTTTCCTCGGCTGAGGTGGCTTCTGCTTCTTACGTGAAGCCGCTTCCTCTTCTTGAGTGAGTACATAGGATTCTCTGGCGTTCGCATCATCAAAGTTCTCAAAACACTCGAGCATGTGGTCGTCCGTCTGTTTCATCCACTGCAGCAGCCTTTCGCGCTGCTGCTGGATCATCTTTTGGTGCTCGGGACTTTCGATGAGGTTCTCTAAACAATCAGGGTCCTTTTCAATGTCATAAAACTCTTCTGGTACTCGATACTTATACATAGCCAAACGCTTGGCTATGTAGACATCGGTTTCAGCCAGAGTAGCCATTCGTCGATAAGTCTTAGTACCCGTCGTCGCCGTTGCGAATACACGTGTACCGTTAGACCATGCATTCGCTAGATACAGATACTTTTTAGTCTGGACAGCACGAATCGGATCCCGAGATCGACCTGAGTTTTCGTTGTACTCTTTCACAACATACTCTCGATTGTCCTGACTTTTTCCTCGGAGAACCGAGGCAAAAGAACGACCATCAAGTTTTGGCGACTCTACCCCAACGATTTCCAGAATGGTCGGAGTGAGGTCCACTGCCGAAACCATGTGTTGTTTATCAATCGTGTCTGGCTTCGTCGTGCCTGGCCAACGAATTGCCAGAGGCGTGTGGGTGCTGTGGTGATATAACTGTGTCTTGGCAAAAGGCAGTGGCATCCCGTGATCGGAAAGAAACACCACTACCGTTTCGTCTTCCTTCCCTGATTTCTTCAACGACTTAAGAATCTCGCCAACGCAATCATCAGCTCGGCTAACACTGCTGTAATACAACGCCAGTTCCTGTCGTACCACCGCATCATCAAAAAGAAAACCTGGGACAGGAACCTCTTCTGGAGCCACGATCATCGACGGCTTGTTTTCATCTGCCTGACCGAAAAAGAATGGTTTATGAGGGTCTGAAACATTGACCATCAGACAAAATGGCTTTTCCGCATCCGCGGCTGCCTCAATACCGCGCGCCGTCGCCTCACCAAAGTGCGACGGTTTCTTTTTGTCATAGTTCGAGCCATCCTCGGCAGTATCGAAAATCGCATCCCAGGGGTAAGGGTGGTAGGGAGTCGAATGAGACGTTTTCCCCATAATGGCAGTAAAGTAACCAGCTTGCTTCATCAAATCGACAAGATGCTTATGCTTTGGCTGAGAAACCTGATAGAAACCTTCCACCTGATTGTTATGCGGGTACAGCCCGGACCACATTACGTTTCGACCAGGCATGCAATTACCGACCTGAACGTGAGCATATTGAAACCGCAGCCCTGACCGAACCAGTCCGTCCATATGAGGCGAAATATTCTTGATTGGACAACCGTAGGTACCAATCGAATCCGCACTCATATCATCTACGGTGATAATCAACACATTCGGTTTGGCCTGCAACGTTGTAGCAAACAGCAAACAGGCAAGACATGTTGCCAAGGCACGTTGGATCATTTAATTTCCCTCTCCAGCAAGGCATTAAAATTCATACTGTAACTTTACTATTCAAGATCCTGAATAACTTTTCCAATTACCTGATTAACATAGCCGTTATAACGACGATCAGGGGAGGCGCCATCTTTACGTGGCAAAGCTTTTATTTGCTCTAATGCATGGGCGGCCTTGCCATCCAATTTATCCACCGCATTCAGTGCAGCAAGTGAAACAAATACCGGACGATCTTCCGTCCATGCGGTCAGTGACAACAAATGATCGGTTGCCATTCGCACATCGTCACCTTTCCCGTATTTGGCAAGTGCATAAGCACCGGCAATTTGAACATAAGGCGAATTATCTGTGAGGCACTGCCGCAAAGCTTTGGCCTTTTCAGCATATGCCGCTTCACCGCGATTCAGTAATCCAACAGCTCCCCAATAGCGAACAGCGCTATCTTTGTCCGCTAGATATTTGAGCATCAGATCGAGACGACCTTCGTCGCGAAAGGTTGCATTGTGAGCCGCCTCAAAAACCCTATCGTATGGATAGAGCTTTTTATTGTGTCCCATTTCATAGGGAGACATCCCCGCACTTCGACTATGAATTTCCCCTTCCGGAAGAAAGCCAACGTCGCAAATCTCTGCGCACCAGTCATAAAGTGCGCCTTGCAACGCTTTGAGAATTGCCTGATGGTTCTCCGAGTCTGCGAGGTTATTCACCTGATCAGGATCAGCTTGCAGGTCGTACAGTTCTTCGGATGGCTTTAGATTCCAGTAAGCGGATTGCGCTTCATCGAGTTTACCCGCCAGATAATCCCGCTTCCAAGCAGCAGTCGATGGCGTCACGAAGTTGTAGGCGACATGCTGGCCGTAGATGAAATGCGGATTAAAATTCCTAATATACTGATACCGGCCATCGGTAACGGTGCGAATGAAGTCATACCGTTCATCCATGCGATCGCGAAAGCCGAACATATACTTTGGTTTTCCCTGCTGGTACTGGCCGGCAAATGCGTGTCCCTGCATGTGGTCCGGCGGCTCAATTCCGGCCAGACTCAAAACAGTCGGTGCCAGATCTACAAAATTGACTAATCGGTCACTCTTCCCGCCCATCTTGTATTCTCTAGGTGCCAGATGTTTCCACTTTTCAGGGAAGTAGACGACCATCGGAACAGACAAACCAGAGTTGTAGGGCCAGCGTTTTGAACGTGCCATCCCACTACCATGATCACCATAGTAGAAGACGATCGTATCATCGGTCAGTCCTGCGCGAGCCAACTCAGCAAGTCTTTGACCAGCCATTGCATCTGCCTGACTTACAATATCGTAATACTGAGCCCAGTCTTGCCGAGACTCGGCATTATCCGGGTGGTAAGCTGGAACACGGATTTTTGCGGGATCCAACTCCTGATCATGAGGACGCTTTCGAATTTTACTTTCGTGACTCACCGTCACGTTAAAAATTGCAAAGAACGGCTGATCTTCTGCGCGATCTCGATAATGAGCTTTCTTCGAGGACGCATCCCAGCCTTGCTCCATTTTTTTTACGTTGTAGTCCTGTTTCGAGTTATTGGAAGTGTAATATCCTGCCTTCTTTAGATACCACGGGTAGAACTGCATCTCATCCGGTAATGACACCATGCTCCGCATATGCTGTCCCCCGATCGATGGTGGGTACATGCCGGTAATTATACAGGTTCGAGCCGGTGCACAAACCGGCGCACAAGACCATGCCAGATCAAACAGCATCCCCTTCCTGGCCAACCCATCAACATTAGGAGTGACCGCCAAGGCATCGCCATAGCACCCCATTTCAGGTCCGTGGTCTTCACTTGTTAACCACAGGATATGAGGGCGATCCGCCGCGTTAGCATTTAAAACGCTACCAGTCACCCACAGACATGCCAATAGAATCTTCTTCGTCATAGCGTTTCTAATCAAAACTACTTCAATCTCTTTCGTATCAATCATTGTTCAACCCTAATTAGCGGTTGAACGCACCTGTAAACGGGGGTTTATCGAACGTCGATCCATCACCCATAACACGTGGGTCGCCTGTCGTTTCAAGCTCCTTCATCAACTGACTTTTCAGCTGAGACTTCACGTCTCTGTACTTAAGGTTCCCAGCCACATTGTGAACCTGATCAGGATCATCGGCAAGGACATACAACTCTTCCATGGGCCGTTTGCCAAATGCCCAATCGTAATATTGCTTCCATCTTTGCTGATGTCGATGTTCAATCAGCCAGGCCTTCGTTGGGCTGGCGTCCAAATCGCCAAAACATATAAAGGTGTTATTTTCAAGTTGTTCAGCAGGAGGCGCCATATCTTTTGTGACCGTCATGGGAGCCCCCATCGGCCAGCGGTCTGGCTTGAAATTAATGATATACAAGTAATCTTTCGTACGAATCGCGCGTTGCGGATACGGGAGGAACCCATCACGAACCTTAGCGACATGACGCTCACGTCCGGTTACAACCCAACTACGACTTTGATCAACCAAACCGCTTTTCGAAGATTCCAAGACCGACACCAAACTACGACCAGTCATCACTTCAGGAATCTCAACTTCACCAAACTCTAGGAACGTCGGAGCAAGATCCATCAAATTCACGAAGTCTTCGACGATCCTAGGCTTTACCTGCCCTGGCATTGAAACAACCAACGGAACCTGCGTTCCGAAATCGTACAAGTTACATTTACCTCGGGGAAAACCGGGTGCTCCATGGTCGCCACTGATTACCACGACAGTGTTCTGCAGTTCTCCTGATTCTTTAAGAACGGCCAGCACCTCTGAAAGACCAGCGTCAAAAGCAGCTGCCTCGCCCAGATAATCAGCAAAGTCCTGTCGTATCTCATGAACATCCGGCAGGAATTTCGGCAACTTACCTTCGAGGGAATCCGGATCAATTCCCCAGAGTGTTTTCCCACTTCCCTTAATCCACTTACGATGCACATTCGTTGGCCCCCACCAGTAGCAGAACGGTTGATCACCTTCACGCGTGTCGAGAAAAGACTCTACATTTTCCCTGACCTCACCAAGCAATACCGCCTTGGCTTCTTCCAGAGTCTTCTTCTGGTTCTTGTGCAGATTCGTTACCTGCTGAGAAAAGCCATTAAACTTATTTCCAGCCGATTCGAATTCATTTTCCCTACCGCCGTAGGGCGCATCTTTGGGCGTCCCGGGACTCCAGACTTTATATGTTTGGCCCACATGATACCCCGCCTCTTGTAACAATAGCGGATAGGTCGGGATCGACGAATCCCAAACAGCCCCCTGCAGGATCGCCCCACGCCCCGTTCGATAAAAGTATTGGCCGGAAAGAAGCGAGCTTCGACATGGCGTACAGGATGGTGCGGTTACAAATGCATGTTTAAACAAAGTACCCTGATCGGCGATGGAATCAATCGTGGGTGTCTTCACCACTGCATTTAACGAAGCAATTCCATCAACTTTCGCGTAACAACCAGCATATTTACCCCAGTCGTCTGCAAATGCGAACAAAATATTTGGGCGTTTATCTGCTGCCTGCAATGACGTAGCAGCTAGGAGCAACCCAAGCGTGCAGAGTATCTTCTTCATTTCTCAAAAAACCTTTGGCAGAAAAAACTAATGAACCTGACGATTGTTGGCCGGCCGTACGTTTCGCCACTCGTCATACTTCTCCTTCAGAACACGCTGAAACTTACGGCGGGCCGCAGCGGTCGCGCGAGTGTCATCTTCGGCGTAAATAATATGCTGCTCCAGTGGATCGTTCTCCACATCAATAAGGATACCGTTGTCATAGAGTTTATAACGCCGATCCTGAATGAATCGATGCAACGTAAACTTATGCTTATCCCAACCCGGCCGCGGATCATAATGATAAAAGACCCACGGACGTTCCGCACCACGTTGACCACGTAAATGGTGATAAAAGCTAATCCCATCCAACTCGTCTTTCGCAGGCACAGGTGACCCAGCGGCCTCCAGAACCGTTGGCAGGAAGTCGGTGGAATCGACTAGCTTGTTGTTTACCGATCCTGCGGCAACTTTACCTTTCCATCGCACATATAGCGGTACATGCACGCCGGCATCGATTGGCAGGCCTTTCCCACCCTGGCTAAGACCCCAGTCCGTTTCTGTTAAGATTTTTTGATTCGTTCCGTTGTCGCTATAAAAAATCAAAAGCGTATTTTCAGAAATTCCTGCCTCATCGATAGCATTTACAATCCGGCCCAACACCTTATCTGTATACTCCACCATATCACCATAGAAGTGATTTTCTTCATCAAATCGGTGTTCCGCATCCTTCCATTCCGGGGAGTCCGGAGTCGGGGAGAATGGATTGTGAGGCAGCGCCATCGGATAGTAAAGAAAGAAAGGTTTTTCGTGCTTTTGTGCCACATAATCACAAATATACTCTGCCCAAATATCTGGGCCATATTTCCCGCTGGTATCCGTAAGATATTTCCCGTTGAGATTAATTTTGGGATCTGGGTACCGCGAGCCTTTGTCTTCCGTATGATGAGTATGCCATAGGCAATAGTCATCAAATCCAGCTTGATCAACGTGCATTCCTTTGTCACGACGCTTGGCAGCGCCGGGGTAGTCTGGCGGATCATAGCTCTGTAACTGCCACTTACCAACAATCGCAGTCTTGTAACCTGCTTCCTGCATGTAATGACCAAATGTTTTCGCCTGGGGATCAAGAATACCAAAGGCAAGCCAATTTCGATGATTGTAAATTCCGGTCATCAGTTGGATACGTGTGTTCGTACAAAGAGGTTGGGCATAGGCATGAGTAAACCGCATACCTTCTTTTGCCAATTGACTCATAACCGGCGTTTTGTACTGCCGCCCTCCATAGTCCTCAACACTATCAATCCCAAGATCGTCAGCCATGATTAAAACGATATTGGGAGGTTGATCCGCCTGCGCAACTAGATTCAAGAACAGAAAGCAAAAAGTAAACAAAACCTGTTTGATCATTGATTAATACCTGACACTCTTAACGAAACAACACTCGTCTCAGCCTTCCATCATAACATCACTCAGCCTTGACGTTATTCCCCCACCACATGTTCGAGTTCTGACTAGCAAGTCGCTATATTGACAGATAGATAAATGTTCTCCCTCTTACACGCAATTCATCAAGTCATGATTCGACAAACCATCCCCTCTGCAATCCTAGCGCTCACCCTATTGATTCCCCAGTCCACTATTGCCAAGGAGACATTTGAAGTGCGGCTATGGGAAGGAGTAGCTCCCGGCAGTGAAGGCGTGCAGGATAAAGAGAAGGTGGTGGAACGTGGTGATGGAGCGAAGACTATTGACCGTTCTATCTCTGACACGATTATCCCCACCCTCACCGTTCACCTTCCGGAAAAGTCCCTTAAGCCTGTTACAGCTGTCATTATTGTTCCCGGTGGCGGGCTAACTCGAGCCGTCATTGACAAAGAGGGAAATGATCTAGCGAGAGTCTTGGCTGAGACAGGCGTGGCAGGAATCGTTCTTAAATTCCGTAATGCGCAGACGACAACCACCTTCAACGGCATTGATATCATGGAAGCGGACATTCGTCGAGCAATTCGAGTCACACGCTTTCACGCCGAAAAATGGAATATCGCGTCGAATCGCATCGGAACCTTTGGTTTTTCAGCCGGAGGCATTGTCGCTGTCACTCCATATATCCATCCCGTCGGGGAAGATCCTGACGACCGGGACCGGATTAACCGTCTTAGTAGTGAAGTCGCTTTTTTTGCCGGCGCATACCCACTGTTATCGATGCAAACCGAAGTCGCAGGCCCCCGCTATCAAAAGCTATTATTTGGTGAGAACCCCACCAAAGAACAGCTGGACCATTACTCTGCCGAGCTTCACCTGAAAAAGGGCATGCCTCCGATTTTCCTGGCACACGCTCTGGACGACAAAGGTGTTCTAGCTGAAAACTCGCTACGGATGGCCGACGCCAGTAAAAAAGCAGGCATTCCATTACAAACATTTTTTCGGGATATCGGTGGACATGGTTATGGTATCCGTGATTTAGGGCAACCGATCAACAAATGGGTAAGTAACTTCAAAATCTGGATCCGGGAGCAATAGAGAATGCTCGATCGTCGAAGAGCACTACAAGCCCTTTCCGCATCTTCACTTGCATGGTTAGCACCAACAGCATTGGGTGCCCCGCAACGCCAAGTACTACGCGTTGCCGGAATTGGGACGCAGTATTTCAAAAACTCTCATTGCGACGTCATTTTCACCAAAATCATGGAGGGGTGGGACCATCTGGGATTCGAGGGACCAAAACTTGAACTGGTTTCAATGTATGTCGAACAAAAAACTGATAACGACCTTTCATCAACTAAAAGCAAAGCTAATGACGTCCCCATCTACAACAATATTGAGGGAGCGTTAACACTGGGAACGCAAAAACTGCAATGTGATGCTGTGCTGAGCATTGCAGAGCACGGCCATTATGAGATCGATCCAATAGCCCATCAACGGAAGTATCCGAGGCGACGTTTCTTTGATGCAATCGCTGACGTTTTTCAAAAAACAGGAACGGTTGTCCCGATTTTCAATGACAAGCACTTAAGTTGGAACTGGAAAGACGCCAAAGCAATGTATGATCGTGCACGGGCAATGAAGATCCCCATGCAGGCCGGTTCGTCTCTACCTTTTACCTGGCGGTATCCAAACTCAAAAATCCCCGTCGGTTCGAGGATCAAAACCATCACTGGTGTCGCCTTTGGTGGTCTAGAGTCATACGGATTCCATGCTCTTGAAACAATCCAATGCCTTATGGAACGCCGGCAGGGTGGGGAAACCGGAGTCAAAAGCATCCAAGCTTACCCATACGATCAAATGTGGGAAGCGGAGAAGGCAGGACGTTGGAGCCGTATGGCGGTAGCCAACGCACTCCAGGCCGCGGGGAAATCTGCTGACGATCTGGAAAGCCGTTTGCGTAAAGAAGACAGTTCCATCTATGTCATCGATTACTTAGACGGTACAAAAGCGGTCTGCTGTATGTTCAATGGCATTACTGATGAAATGTCGGTCGCCGTGGAATTTGAAGATGACAGGAAGCTATTAAGCCAATGGTTCAAAATGGAGCTCACGTACCCTTACCGCCACTTCGAGCAATTAGTTCGCGGCATTGACCATTTCTTCCATACAGGTAGAGAGCATACACCATTAGAACGCACGCTGCTAACGACCGGCATCCTGACTAGAGCCGTAAGTAGTCATTTTGCAGGCGGTAGAAAATACACCACTCCGGAATTGGCCATCAAATACCGTCCTGGAAAATGGCCCTTCGCTAACCAGCTGGAAGAAAACTTTCCCGAGCCTGTAAAGTACTAAATCCACAAATGATGGAAAAGGAGTCGTGCTAGCTGGTTTATTTCCTCTTTTACGGCAAATGAGGAGTTCTGTATTAACATCACTCTTAAGACCTATACAGTGCTTCGATTGGTTTACCGGTCGTTACTGGCAGTGGTCGGTCGACAGGATCCGTGTAGTGCGTATCAACGGGAATCCCCAGGGCGTTGAATACGGTCGCTGTAAGATCCCACGGTGCGTAGCGGTCCGTTATAACTTCTCCACCTAGTCTGTCGGTCGCCCCAAGGACGGCCCCCCTTTTTACCCCTGCGCCTGCCAGGGCAATCGAATAGGCACTTGCCCAATGCTTTCGTCCGGCATTGTTACCCGGGAAGTTAGGTTCCCGAGCAATTAACGGAGCCCTCCCGAATTCACTCATAATAATAACAAGCGTAGAATCAAGCAGGCCCCGATCATCCATATCATTGATTAGCGTCGTGATGGTCTTATCAAATCTGGGAACAAGGAACTCATGCAACGCATTAAAAATATCGTTGTGAGTATCCCATCCATACTCTTCTATCTCTTCGGGGGCATTATCCTGACCACGATTGGTATGATTAAAAATAACATTCACATAGGGCACTCCCGCCTCCACAAGACGGCGTCCTAAGAGGCACGACTGTCCGCTGCGATAACCCCCATAATCTGCACGTGTCTTGACAGACTCCTGCCCTAAGTCAAAAGCCGAAATAACTTCGGGAGATGACAACATTTCAAGAGCTTCAGCATATAGTCGTTGAGATTCTTTTACTTTCTGAGATTCGCCCAGTACGTTATTGCGGAGATTCAATCGCTCCCGCAAACGCAATCTCGCTCGCATTTGCTCTTCAGCAAGCACCGTTTTATGAGAAAGACCCGGAATTGCAATTTCGTCGATACCAGGGTTTTCTACGAACAAAGGGTCGTGACTTCTTCCTAATAGTCCTCCAAATTGCCCGGGCCCCGGTTCGAGCGGCACGAGTGCCGGCCCATTTACATAGACAGACGAATACGGAAATTGCCCATCGACAGGCAGATACTTCAATATCGATCCGATTGCCGGCAGGTCCGTGGGACGCGGCGGGGGATTGGAACTTAACCGAGTATGATAACGTCCGGTAAAAGATAGATAGGCAGCACTGCCATGATCCAAATCTGCATGGGCCATGCTACGAACAATCGTCAACTTATCAGCAATCGAAGCTAAACCAGCCATATCCTCCGTGAAATGGACGCCTGGGACCGTTGTTTGGATTGGTTGAAAGAGACTGCGAACATGATCAGGCGCCTCTGGCTTAGGATCCCACATGTCAATTTGACTCTGACCACCGTGCGCAAAGATCGTTAGAATGCTTTTGGCTCTACCAAAACCTGCGTAACGTCTTGTTCCTTCAGCAGCTTGCACCTTGGCAATGGCAGGCCATGCCGCGCCCAACATTGTTGTACTCGCCAGACCTATTGCCTGACGTCGATTAATGCGAGGGTTCCGGTGTCGTTCGGTAAAGCAAAGCATACCCCTGTTATAACAGGAACGTCTCCCGACGATGACTCCAATCTCTCCTTCTAAATCTGCAAAGAAAGCCCCCTTATTTAGTTATGAATCCGCATTTCACCCCAATTCAGGATTTGATTATTCCGATACAATACGAAACTTAATACCAGCATCCTTGCACTCCACAACCAAGTTGAATCCTCCGGAACTTACTATCACAGACCGTTCTACACCTCGGGTGCACCGAGGTTGGTGGGTGCTGCTGATTGCATTTTCCACCATCTATTTTTCCAGCCCCGGCCAATCTCACTCGATAGGCGTATTTCGGGCTGAGATGATCGACTCGATCGGAATCCTCGATACCGATTACATGCTGGCTTATATGTTCGCCACAATCTTTAGTGGATTAGCTATCCCCATGGTCGGCCCGTATGTCGACAAATATGGAGCTCGCGTCTTTCTCTCAATGACGTCGGTGTGCCTGGCATTGACTTGCGT
>Ga0115011_10000251_pt1 | contig 48741 bp, 45 predicted proteins | sample TroAtlMetagenome_2_FD_88705 | JGI IMG/M metagenome (GOLD analysis project Ga0115011, IMG submission 88705) | Marine eukaryotic phytoplankton communities from Atlantic Ocean - Tropical Atlantic ANT8 Metagenome | ecosystem: Environmental > Aquatic > Marine > Oceanic | place: Tropical Atlantic... | reverse complement strand
TCCTATCTTGTATTAACTCTGGAAGTTTTTTCCATTGACGAAAATCTAAACCTGTACTACAAAGTAGCATTATACAAGGCCCTTGACCTTCCACTAAATCATAATGAAAGTTGTGACCATTCACTTCAATGAAAGGCATAGAGATTCTCTCTATTTTAGAAGCCCATGCCGCCCATGCCGCCCATGCCGCCCATGCCGCCCATATCGGGCATTGCTGGTGATGCTTCTTTTAATTCTGGATCATCGGCGATTAGAGTCTCAGTAGTAAGAACTAATCCTGCAATTGAGCCGGCTGATTCCAACGCATTTCTAGTGACTTTTGCAGGATCTAAAATTCCATTTTCAATCATATTTACATATTCTCCAGTTCTAGCATTGAATCCATAATCTTCATCTTCATTATCAAGTATATTTTTTATTACTTCGCCGCCATCTACTCCGGCATTATCAGAAATCTGCCATGTCGGTGCTGAAAGTGCGTCATAAACTAAATTAATTCCTATAGCACGATCTCCCTCTGCATCGCCTGATAGTTGCTTTAGGACTTCTCTAGCTCTGAGTAGTGTTACTCCACCACCAGCAACTACTCCTTCTGCCATTGCTGCTCTAGTAGCATTTAGGGCATCATCTACTCTGGCCTTTGTTTCTTTCATTTCTGTTTCCGTTGCAGCTCCAACTTTTAGAACCGCTACTCCACCTGTCAATTTTCCGATTCTTTTCTCAATCTTTTCTTTGTCCCATTTACTAGATGCTAATTTTGCCTGACCTCGTAGTAATTCTGCTCTCTCCTCTGACAACTTTGAATCTCCACCGCCACCTACGATAGTTGTTTTTCCTTTGCCAACAATTACTCTGTCGGCAGTTCCTAGACTAGAGGGGCCTTGTGATTTTAAGTCGGCACCTTGATCCTTAAGAAGAGGTTTTGCTCCAGTCAAAACTGCTATATCTTCAAGTTGTTCAGCAATTTCATCTCCAAAACCTGGGGCTTTTACTGCTACTGCTTTTACTACTTTACTAACAACATTTAGTACCAGAGTTGCGAGTGCTTCTCCTTCTATGTCCTTTGCAATTATTATCAATGGTTTCTTTTGTTGGACACTAGCTTCTAGAGAAGGAAGTAAATCCTGAGCAGAATTGATTGTATGATCTGTTAGAAGTATCATAGGACTCTCGTGGACTGCTTCTTTTTTCTCTGCATCAGTAATCATGTAAGGACTTAAATATCCCTTGTTGAATTCCATTCCTTCAACAACATTTAATGATGTTTCTATTGATTTAGCTTCTTCTACAGTTATTACTCCTTCTCTTCCTACTGCATCTACTGCCTCTGAAATTAGTGTACCAATCTCTTCATCATTATTTGATGCGATAGTAGCTACTTGCTTTATCGTTGCACTGGTTTCAACTGGTACGGATTTTTCTTTCAGTGTTTTTACTACTGCAGAAATAGCTTCATCGAAACCTGCTTTCAACGCAATGGGGCTCGAACCTGATTGCATATTATCCAAACCGTGATGGCATAGGCTCTGTGCTAATATTGATGCTGTAGATGTTCCATCTCCTGCATTATCTTGAGTTTTACTTGCAACTTCTTGAATTAGTTTTGCACCCATATTTGCAAATGGGTCTCCTAATTCAATATCCTTTGCTATTGTTACTCCGTCATTGATAATTGACGGGCTGCCCCATGATTTTTCTAAAACCACGGTTCTTGCAGCGGGACCTAAAGTAACTTTAACTGCATTTGCAACTGCATCAATACCTTCTAACAACTTTTCTCTAGCTTCTGCTCCATAAATTATTTTTTTTGCTCCCAAAATTTCACCCCACAACCTTTGCCTGAATATCTTCTTCTTTTATCAGTAAGTAATCTTGTCCCATCCACTCAAGTTTAGTTCCACTATATTGCCTGTAAATTACTCGATCCCCTACTGAAATTCCCTTTACTTCGGATCCTGCAGACTCTACAATACCTACTGTCATTTTCTCTCTAGCTTCTTCCGGAAGGAGAAGCCCAGAAGCAGTCTTCTCGGGTGCATTCTCCATTGCTAGTAATACCATTTCTCCTATTGGTTCTATTCCAACTCCCATTATTATTCCTCCATTGTTATTGTTTCGAAAAATTGCTCTACTTTAAACTCAACGATTTTGATGAACTAATTCACTCTTCCTCGATTTGTCTGGGTTCATGAACCTCTCGAAAGATTACTTTAGACACTCCGACATGGTCTCTTAGAGTTCTTACAAGTGCAAATTTAGCATATGCCCAATTTTGGTCATATGCCATTTCCTCAGATAAAGTAATTGTGAGGTCATCTCCATCAAATGAAAGCTCAAAATCATCCTTTCCTGTATTCATTTTCAATAAAGTCTGAATTTTCTCTTCTCTTTCTTCTACTACCTTTACAATTTGATAATTATATCGAAGAGTGACACCAGCAAGAGGGTGATTGTAGTCAATTCTTGCTCTACCTGCACTCATAAATTGTAAAATCCCAGTCTTGCCACCAATCTCTACTGGGGAGCCGATTCCTAAAGAATTAGGATCTCTTACACTTCTTAGTAAAACATTTTGAGAGATTGTATCAATTTGATTTGCATCTCTTTCGCCATATGCTTTCTCGGGTTCAATTTCAAATTTATATTCTTCATTAGCCTTAGCTTCAGAGAGATGTTCTTCAAATCCGGGAATTAATCGGCCATCGCCTACAATTGTAATCATTGGAATATAGGCTTTAGTTTCATCGTGGATTTCGTGTTCTTTAGCTGAATCTTCTTTGGTTGTCTCAATTAATTTATCATTACTCGCATTAAATAAATCATAATCAATATGTACAATTGAACCTGCTTCCATTTTGAGCACCCGTGCGGCACGCGACCGGCTCTTCCTTTTTGATTCAAACGGTCTAGGATGTTAGATTTTAATGGTAAACTTGAATATTTTTTGAATATAATAAAATAAGTAATTCCTACTGGAGATGTTGTGGATAACTCGGATTTAAGGAAACCAATTATTTTGGGAGGAATAAATGGACTAATTCTTGGATTATTTATGATATTTTTAATATTACTCGGAGATGTAGCATTCTCATCCTTAATAATTGCAATAATTCTATTCGGAGCGGTTATATTTATCCCGCCAATTTTGATTGGTGATAGAGGAGTTAGTTTGGGTATTTTATTTCCGATATCATTCCTTACATTTATTTTTCCATTATTTGGAGTGACTTTGGGTTTACCAAATTCTAGTTTATTTTCATTGTTGCAGCTATTGGCTATTTCTGGAATGGGAGGACTTTTCTGGGGTGGCATTTTTTCTATTGGAATATTTTTCTATAGAAAATTTAAATCCTAATCCATCACATGCACTTTTTGTTTTGTAACTAAAGTAAATATTCCGCCTACAATTAACATTATCCAGCCAATCCAAACCAAATGACTTCCTGGTAAATTATGAACTGTAATTCTTACATTTTCAACCTCATCAGTCGTCCCAGTAATCATTGCAGAGAGTAAATCATTGGATTGAAACACATCCAATATTACAATTGTGTCTCCAGTTATCCCTACAATTCTATCTACTTCTGATCTTGCAATTACTGAACCACTGGGGGAGTCGAAACGTAACATTCCTGGCATTACTTCATCCTTGAAAATACCATTTTCTGAAACTTCGACAATGATTCCAATATATCCATCTCCGATGGAATAATCATAATTATTGTCTGACGAAGAAATTATTTCGACTTCCTTAAACTTAAATTCCATGCCGTTGTATTCTATCAACTCATCCCTCTCAAGATTGACTATATGCGAGGGATCTGATCGGTCGACTAGTGTTGTTGTAAATAAATGACCAATTAATAGTAATACAATTCCTAAATGAGAAATATGGGATCCAAATAATTTAGTAATTTTTGAATTTCTATGAGAGGAGATTCGTTCAGATTTAGATTTCGATATTAGTAATTTTGTTGTATTTCTTAGTTTGAAAAATGTAGGAATAAGTGATAAAAATAGCCATGGCAAAAGGAATAGAGTTAGTGCCCCTCTTGAAATTCCGGAAGTAATTATTATTTCTGAATCTCCAGGTAATTGTATAGAGTCGGCAAATATTGGAAAAATTAGAGAAATTAACATTGTAAATGATAAAATTATAATTTGTATATTATTGTCAATACTTCTTCCCCAAGAATAAATTGTTATGCCAATAGCAAGGAATCCAATAATTGGCGCCCCATAGAACTCATGGGCCTCGAGACTAGGTCCGTCGATTTCAACGGTCAATAACAACCAAGTAAGTAGTAAAAAGATTAGGCCGCCATACCATGGAATTAGTTTGGCAAAATCTATTCTTGTAGAGGAATCAGTAACTATTTTATTTAGCTGTGAAAAATCATCTTCTACATCAGAAATTAACCAAGTTAACATAAAGGGAATTAGTCCTACTATTGCCTGATTAATTTCTGCAATTGAGCTCCAACTAGAAAATAACATTAAGAATACTCCAGCAGCAACCCAATGAGTATTGGGCCTTTCTGAATCACTATTTATCAAAAGAATCATGATAGATGTTCCTATAACCAAAACACCTGTAGAACCAATCCAAAATCCAACTACTATGAATGAAATTAATAGCCCTACTGAAAACAATCTATTTTTCTGGATTAGGCTCAGTTTCATTTTTGATTTTAGTTCTCTTGTTTGGATTCTAATCAAATATATTAGCGTGTAAATTGAGAGAATAACGATTAACATTAGATAGGATAAAATTTCGATTCCAACTGCAGAAAAATCAATGACTTCTAAAATACGTAGATATGGATCTTGGGGCAGAGATCCCTTTCCATCGCCCACAAAGGCATGAACAGAAGCCCATACCCCATTTGCTCGAGTTACTAGAGTGGAGTGTAATGTTAGAGCTCCAGTTATTAAAGCAAGAGCTGGTGTAATTAAAAATGCGGAATTAGAATCTGGATTAGATCTAGCATGAATAATTACTAGTAGAGCAATCCATGGTAATAAAGAACCCGTTTCAACGGGGTCCCAAGCCCAATATCCGCCCCAATCCAATACTGTGTAGGCCCAAAGTCCACCAAGTCCTATTCCTATAGTTCCGACTGTGAAGGATGCACGAGCCCAATTAATCTGATTTAGGTGAATTATCTTTGCATTGTCATCTCTAATTATTCCTGCCAATGCTATCGTGGAAGTGGCTAAGCAAAGTGAATAAAATAAGAACACTATTGGTGGATGAATAACCATTAGATTAGTCTGTAATAGTGGGTTGAGCTCTCCTCTGGTGTTTGTAGTAGCCGATGCAAAGGGATCTAGTAGTAATGATATAATGATTAAAATTGCAATCCATGTATTCATTAACCTATATTCAAGTAAATCACTAATTCCAAATTCTTTTTGTTTGAAGAACAAGTAAATATTGATTATTGCTAATATTGCAATCCACATTAATAATGGCCCTGATCTACTGCTCCAAACTGCAGAAATTCTGTAAAAAAATGGAAGATTAGAACCAAATCCGGCATACCTTGAAACTAAATCTAAAGATGTAGCCTCAAGAATGAATGATAAAACTAGTAGAAAGAAAGGAGAAATCTGTAAAGACATTGTAAGTATTCTGCTAAAAAAATCTCCAGACTTTGGCCTAGTTATTTGCTTAATAGAAATAAATAGAGCTAACGCAAGTAGAGAAGTCCCTAGGTAGGAAAGAATCGAATCACCAACCGTAATATTTTGCACGACTATATCCAAATGCCAGCATTGCTGGAATTATCTTTTTGAAAAACAAACTGGGTTTCCTAATAAGTAGCCTTAGGCCAACCATGGCCTTTCCTGAAATTCCCATATCTGACATTTCATCTGGAAAACAGGTGGCCATAATTGACATCTCTTCATCGGAGAGTTCGAAAAGGGCGTTTTTCCCTCTAAGAATCTTGTCGTAAGGAGGGAATTCATCGCTCCACAATTTAGAATATACTGATAGATTATTAGAGCTCAAATCTCCATTTGAAATTGCTGAAAAAGCAGTTTGTGCTGCAAATACTGCAGATTTTAGTGCGAGATGGGATCCACCTTCAAACAATGGTGATGTAAAACCTGCTGCATCGCCTACCAACATTAACCCATCATAGTGAGTATTTTCAAATGGACCTGAAATTGGTATTGTTCCGCCGAATGCTGGATTTCCCTTTTCTTTCCAAGGTGGTGCTACTTGTTCCAAATCTTTGAAGTGTGTAGCTTCAATAAAATCGTCGAGAGATTTCTTAGCCATTGGTCTATCTTCAGTAACTAATCCAACATTTGCTCTTCCGTCACATTTAGGAATCATCCATAAATAGCCTTTTTCCGCATATTTTGGCCAAATGTAGAAGTCCAGATAGTCATCTGTTGGGACTTCTAGCATTTCATATTGCATGCCTGCAACAACTTTTCCACTGGAATTTAACTTATTGTCTTCATCGATTTTAACAATTTTAGAACAAACTGCGGCCACTCCTGAAGCATCTATTACAATTTTTGCATCAATAGGGAAATTTTCGCCCTTCCCATCGCATCTCCATCCAGAAAATTTCCCATCCTTCTCTATTCTATTCATCGAAGTTAGTTTATGTTTTAAGTAAAGATTGGCTCCTGCCGAAACTGCTTCTTCGGCTATCCATCTCTCAAAGAGATGCTTTTCTAGGACGTAACCCCTTTCAGTTAGACATTTTTCAGTACCATCCGGAAAAATTACTCTTATTCCATTGACTCTCTTGCTAATGACTTCATCAGGTAACTCGAGATTTAAATTATCGCAGGCAATTTCTGAAATACATTCCCCACAATGAACTGGAGTACCCACCTCGGAATGATCTTCAATAATGATTGTAGAAAGCCCTAATCTAGAGCATTGAAGTGCGGCATTTCCACCACCTGGTCCTGCACCAACAACTAACACATCACATTTCGCCAACGCACTGCCTCCATATGCCGGATGTAGAATTCACAAAGAAACCCTCGGTTCAAATCTATGGATGTAAGCGAACGTTCTCATTATAGTAACTTGTCGGAGCTTTGATGAAGAGCAGGCTGAAAACAGCTGCAATTAGAAAAAGGGAGTAATAAAATGTTCAAACTTCATGCTGAATATGAAACCGCAGGAGATCAGCAACAAGCAATTGATAAATTAGTAAATCAAATTAATTCTGGACAACAAAGGTGTGTTCTGCTTGGAGTAACCGGGTCGGGAAAGACTTTTGCGATGGCAAAAGTGATTGAGAGATTGCAAATTCCAACACTCATTCTCTCTCATAATAAAACTCTTGCTAGACAAATATGGCAAGAAATGTCTGGACTATTTCCAAATAATGCAGTAGAGTATTTCGTTAGCTATTATGACTACTATCAACCCGAAGCATACATCCCAGGAAGAGATTTGTACATTGATAAAGAATTAGAAATGAACGAAAGAATAGAGCAAGAGAGATTTTCAACAGTTGCATCTCTTGTCTCAAGACCTGATGTGATTACAGTAGGTACGGTCTCGGTAATCTATGGCTTAAATGCACCTGAAGTTTTTGAGCAAAATCATTTAAGATTTCAAGTTGGACAGCAAATAGACCCTCAGGATGCAATCAAAGAATTAGTTGGCCTACAATATAGGAGAGTAAATGGAGAAATTGTTAGGGGCGATATCAGGTTGAGAGGGGAAGTTCTAGATATCTGGATGCCAAGTCGAGATGATCCAATTAGGATTATTTTTGGATGGAACGGAATTGAACGAATATCGGTATGTGAAGCAGTGTCATGGGAAGTACTTGATGAATTTGAAGAAGTTTGGATTCATCCACGAGAATTCTACATGACTAATGAAGATAAGTTTAATGATGCAATAGAAAACATTGAAGCTGAATTAGATTCTAGGATTGATTGGTTCCAATCTAAAGGAAAGGATTTAGAAGCTCATAGAATAGAGCAAAGAACAAAATTTGACCTAGAGATGTTAAGAGAAATTGGTTCTTGTAAAGGTGTAGAAAATTATTCTATGCATTTCGATGGGCGTAATAGGGATGAAAGATCTTACTGCCTTCTGGATTTTTTTGCAAGTAATGCGGAGAAATTTCAAGGAAATTCTGAAAAATATTTGGTAATAATGGATGAATCGCATGTGACTCTACCGCAAGTTGGTGGAATGTATGGTGGAGATTTTTCTAGGAAAAAAAATCTAATTGAACATGGATTTAGGCTTCCATCTGCTTATGATAATAGACCATTAAGAATAGGAGAATTTCAAAAATTGGTTAATCAGATGATTTATGTTAGTGCAACTCCAGGAGAAAGGGAACTTCGACATTTAGCTGAAATTACTGGACAAAGAATTCCAAGAGGTTTGATGCACGTAGATGGAGGTGGAGGTGAAAATAAATCTAAAGTTCCCAAACCCCTAGGTCGTATGACAATGCAATCAACTCTGAACAGAGTTGGTGGTGTAGTGAAGATGGAAATAAGACCTACTGGTTTACTTGATCCTGAGATTCAGGTTAGATCAACTGAAGGTCAAGTACAAGATTTACTAAGTGAAATTAATGAAAGAGTTGAAAAAAATGAACGGGTATTGATAACCGTTCTAACAATTAAATTTGCAGAAGAAGTAGCAGAATATCTAGAGAGAGTCGGAGTTAAAGCTCATTATTTGCATAGCGAAATTGATACTTTGGAAAGAACTGAAATTATTAAAGCTCTGAGATTAGGGCATATTGATGTTATTGTAGGAATTAACTTATTGAGGGAAGGACTAGACATTCCTGAAGTATCATTGGTTGCTATTTTTGACGCTGATAAGCAAGGTTTTCTCAGAAATGAAAGATCACTGTTGCAAACAATTGGTCGAGCTTCTAGGAACTCAAACGGATCAGTAATTCTGTATTCAGATACAATATCTCCTGCAATGAGTGCAGCTATGAGCCAGACTAAAGAAAGGAGGAAGAGGCAGGAAATAAATAATCAAAAATTTGGCATTACTCCAATGACAATTCAAAAGGCCCTCCCCATTATGGGTCAAGAAATTGAAGATCTTTTATCTGGTTCAGCTGGTAAAGGCGCTTCCGGGGGGAAGAGAATGGTAGGTAAGAAATCAAGTAAGAAAGGAATTGAAGGATTGACTCAAAGATTTAGACTTGGGGCTGGAGTTTGGAATAACTCTAATTCAGTTCTTGAAAATATAAGCCAACCAGAATGGGAAGAAGAGCTTGAAATTACTGATAAAAAAGATGTAAAGGATGTAATTTCTAGGTTAGAAAAGGAGATGCATCAAGCAGCCGAAAGACTGGATTTTGAAAGAGCAGCTAACTTAAGAGACAAGATTTTTTCTCTAAAAAATGCCAACACTTGAAATTATGTGAGTGATTCGAACGCACATGACAGGATATTCGAAGGATGATTTTGACATTCCCGTCAAGGATTATGATTTTTCAAAAATTACCGATGTTGGAGTTTTAATTGATCAAATGAGAGAATCGGGTGGATTTACTGCTACAAAATTGGCAAAGGCTAGAGATTTGTTGAAAAAATCGATAGAAAGGGCGAAAGACGAAGAAGTATTGAATTGGTTATCTTTTCCTGCATGTCTTTGTGCTACAGGAACTAGAAGTTTCTTTCTAGAGGCCATAAAAAATAAGGCATTTAATGTAATAGTTACTACTTGTGGTACTCTGGATCATGACATAGCTAGAACATATAGAGAATATTTTCACGGATCATTCAGTCTAGATGATCTAGCATTAGCGGAAGAAGGCCTTAACAGGCTAGGAAATGTAATTGTACCAAATGAAAGTTATGGAGAAATTTTAGAGGAAATGATAATCCCTTGGTTAGGAGAAATAGCAAAAACTAGAGATAGTGATTCTGGAAAAAACCCCTGGTTAGGCTTTGGATCAGTTCAATTGTGTTGGGAACTAGGAGATAGAATAGAAGATGAAACATCTATTCTACATTGGGTGGCAAAAAATAGAATTCCGATGGTAATTCCAGGGTTAACAGATGGTTCGATAGGAGCTCAACTTTTCATGTTTAGACAAAAAAATAGAGAGTTTTTGATAGATATTTTGGCTGATGAACAAATTCTGTCTGATTTAACTTGGAATGCTAAAGAGAGCCATGGATTGATGGTTGGTGGAGGAATTTCTAAGCATCATGTAATTTGGTGGAATCAATACAGAGGAGGATTAGATTCGGCAGTTTCAATTACAACAGCTCCGGAGTTTGATGGTTCATTATCCGGTGCGAGACTGAAAGAAGCTATCTCATGGGGAAAAATTAGACCTGATGCCCCTCAAGTAGTTGTAGAAGGGGAAGCAAGTTTATTATTGCCATTACTTGGTGCGGATTTATTTAATAGAAATATTTTGTAAATTACTCCATATGTACTCTGGCACTTTCTATCATTAGTGGAAGGCCCACCCAAGCTGCACAAATTCCATTACAAACGGGTGTAGTCCAATCAAATGAAAAGTCATTAATTATACTGTTTAAAAAGGTCAGAATAACAGTTCCACCTAGTAACCCCCAAGCTAGATGAATGCCGAATTTTTTTCGCTGAGCTATCATCACTCCAGCCACTATTCCGGCAAGTCCAAGAATTACTATAAAAGCGCCAAAAACAGCTACTAATCCTGCTTCTGATGCTACCTCAGAATCACCTAACTCTGCCCCCCATCCTGCAAATAGTGCACCAACACCTAATAATGCCACTCCAGCTAAAATAGTTAGAACTTGTGAAAGACTAAAAAGAACACCAACTACTGCAGGAAGTGAGCTTTTTTCCTGGTAGATAATTACTTGGTCATTTGCTGCTGCTTGTGGAGCTGAAGTGGCCTCGGAGAATGGGCTATGTTCATCTGTCATACCTCTAGAGAATAGGGCTAGTACTTGAATTCATTGTAAATTGATTCTTCAAATCTAAATTAACCGACAAAAAAATAAGACTGGTTGCCTGCGAAAAAACATGTCGGTAAGAGAAATGGTTCAGATGATGATTAATGATTTAGTAGAAATTATTGATGATGCAGATAAGCATGATAATGGCAATAATGCAGCAGGAACTAGGATTAGAAAGGAGATGCAATCAATAAAGATCATTGCACAAGAAGTCAGGCTAAAAGTTCAAAGTGATAAGAAAAATAGAAAATAGAATTAATTACTTTCTGCAATTAATTCCATTATTGAAGTTCTCATAGATTCTATTGGATGCCATCCTTGTCCTCCGGATGAAATAATAGAATCATGAAGAGGTTTTAGATTGGGCCTATTTCCTGATTTTTGTTCTGTATCTCTTACTGGACTAGGGATACTGGACAATGATTCGACGGTATGGGAGTTGTGAATCGAATTATTATATCTGGACCAAAGAATTTCTGTTTCTGAAATAATATCTAGATTTGACCATCCCCTCCTTCCACAAAGATTGAGGAGTCCAAAATCTTCTTTTTTACCCATTATTATGGTAGATATTGCTGAGACGGCATCTCTTACATTTACCCAGTAATGTAAGTTATTTTGAGAAATAGTAGTCTCGTCATTAATTATTGATTGGATAATTGTTCTTATTTCTTTTCCACCCCAGAGATCTCCGCCATTGGGAATTATTAGATCATGGATTACGATTGTAGTGCCATCGTGGAATTCGAAATCACAATTTGCGGGTATAATTCTCACTGTACCAGTTGAGTTGTTGCCAATTCCCACAGAAATGTCTGAATCAGATTTCGAATCAACAATTATTCCCCCTAAACTATGAAGTTTTTCCGTTAAATGGATGAATAAAGCATCCTCTATTCCATTCAAGAAAATCTTTTTTGGCATTTAAAAACCTCATACTAATTGCTTTGTTTTGATGTTGTCTTTTGAATTAAAGTGAAATATGGCCTCTTTTACTATTTGCACTATCATATCAATTTCTTGTGAAGTAATAGCGAAATGAGGTGTGAAACGTAGAGCATTTTGACCGCCATGAATAACTCCTAATCCATTTTTTCTACACCATTCTTCGACACTCCCAAAACCAACCACAGGTAGATTTACTGGATGTAATTCTGCACTCAGCAATAATCCTGTTCCCTGTACCTTCAGAATAGAATCTGGTAGTTCTTCCATTAATGATTCTAATTTAGTCCTAAATTCTGAACCTCGTTCTATAATATTATTTCTTAATTCGGGAGTAATTCTACTTAAGACTGAAATTGCAGTCTCCAGAGCTCTTGGATTTGTAGTCATAGTATTTCCATAAACTCCTACAACATAACTCTCTGCGGCTTTCTTGCTCAATCCTACTACGGATAGCGGATATTGCCCTGCACTCAGAGCCTTAGACCAAGTTTCCATATCTGGTGCTTCACAGTCTTGAAAACCATCATAATCGACTATACTAAGACATCCTTGGCCTCTAAATCCAGCCTGAATAGAGTCCACTAACAATAAACTCCCATGATTTTTTGTTAGTTTTCTAGCTTCGTCGTAAAATTCTCTTGAAATACATTGCCCGGGATTACCTTCTCCCATCACAGGCTCAATTGCCATCATTTCAATAAAGAATCCTTCTTCTTCGGCTTTTTCGAATTCCTTTTTGAGGGCATCCACATCATTTGCTGGGACAAAAATTACTCCTTCTTTATCTCTGAATGAAGAAAGGTGCTTCTCATATTTGTCCCTACATGAATCTGAAATTTGTGCTGGCCTTTGAGTCCTTCCATGGAACGCTTGATTGAGAGCGAGTAATTTTGTTGGTTTACCTTCATGGATACTACCTTCCGCGGTGGCAATCTTTGCATTTAGATCGGCAATTCGCATTGAAATAGCTACTGATTCCGTCCCGCTATTCAAACAAATAAATTTGTGAAAAGGGCAATTCCCCCTTGAGAAGCCGACTTCCTCTCTAAGCTTTTGTGCTAATCTTTTTTGACTGAATGAAGGAGTCATTACATTAGCCATAACCCAATTTTTCTGCATTGCCATAATTACATCCTCTGGGCCATGCCCCATGCCCAACATCCCATATCCTCCATTATCATGTATTACTGCACCATGAGAAGTAATAATCCAGGGGCCTCGAGCTGCTATAGGTATGTAGGGATTAACTGTTGATGGATTATAAAAATTAACAAAGTCATTCTGAACCATTTTTACGAGCTCGGTTTCATTGAGAGAAAACATCTGTTCTCCCAATTCACTAGATAAGTCCTGGAAATTTCTTTCGGCTTCATCTATGGCTATACTAAGAGATGGATCGTTTTCTAAAAAATTCATAATTATTTCATCATTAATTCCATGAGTTTCACAATCTCCACTCATATTTCTTATCTTATGTAACTTCTCTATCACGTCACCACCATATTGCGCAACCAATGTTCACTCATGAACATTATCAGAAATGGTTCACAAAATTTGAAAACTTTACTTTGAAGAATATAAATCTGAAATTCTGATAATCTATTAAAAAATTAAATTAAATTTAAATTTCCAATTGAAAAATTCAATATTTTAAAAAAATTTCAATTGGATTATCAGAAATAATAATCGAATATTATAAGTGCCTAATCCCAACTGAAGTGTTGAGTGGCAAGGGGGACGCAGGGCTCAGGATGCGAGAATAATGGTAGATGACTACGGAATTCAAGAATTAATGCAAAGAGAAGTATATGTAGGAGAAAAATTAGTTGGTACTGTGGTGGGTGAAAGATTCCATCCTAGAGATGAATTAGTTCAATCCATGAGGATTGAAGTGAGTCCAGAAGTAGCCAAACAATATATGAGGAAACCTGCAGATCTAGCTCCGCTTCCCAAGGAATTAGTTCATAGTATTCGCCCCGATGGAAAAATTAAGCTTTCTAAATCGATGAGAGAATTGCAAAGAAGATGGAGGAATACAGTTAGAATAGAAGAACAGCTTTATGCTCCTGACGAATTACTAGATCGGGCAATTTTGGATAATGATGGAATTGATATCGGTAATGTGATTGATTTAATAAAAATCAAGAGAACTTACAAAGGTTTGTTGGTTAAACCTCACTTCATGATAAAGGCTAGAAATAATCTTCCTGAAACTATAGCTGTCCCCTGTGGGCAACTTGCAAAAACTACGGCTAGACTAGATGAGGTAATACTCAAGTGTAGTTTTTCTAGACTGTTAACCTTACCTAGTTTCTTAAAATTAAACTCGGATGATGTAGTTTTTGATGATGATGAATTAGAGTAGCCTTCAAATAATTGTCAGAGCGGCATGGCGAAAGGGGCGTGTAGCTTAGTTTGGCTGGAGCACCCGGCTGATAACCGGGAGGTCACAGGTTCAAATCCTGTCATGCCCACCAAAAATGAATGAAATTAGATTTTTTTATTGACAACAACCATCATGAAGGAGGTTCCGCCCCCAATGAACAAATGCCAGTTCTAAGTGGGGACTCGGGATTAGAAATCGCCGAGTCTTTGGCCGTGATTATGGATATGGAATTCATAAAATTAGAAACAAGGAAATTTCCAGATGGCGAGTCATATGTCAGAGTCCCGGAAGAGGCGGTTGAATCAATTAGGTCTGAAGAAGTAATTCTCGTTTCTAACACATTTCCTGATTCTGGAATAATGAAAACTATTTTCCTTCTTTCGGCAATAAATGATATTAGGAAAGGAGATCTGTCAAATGTCAAACAAGAATCTGATAATCGGCTAGAAGATGTGGGCCCAGGAGTAATTCTTGCTATTCCTTATTTCGGTTATGCAAGACAAGATAAAAGATTTAGTTTGGGTGAAACTATTTCTGCTAAAGTCATAGGTGAAATTCTAGCAAAATATTGTGAAGGTCTAGTGATATTAGATTTACATGAACCTGAAGTACTTTGTAATATAGAAATTCCTTCTCGATTTGTAAGCTCCATGTCAGAGATTGCAGATTTTCTGTCAACTGATGTAAGGCCTGATTTTATATTAAGTCCGGATAAAGGTGCAATTTCTAGGGCTAGTGAAGTAGCTACAATAATAGGGTCAAAGTATTCATATCTTGAAAAAACGAGAATTGATGCACATACAATTGAGCATACTCCAAAGGATCTTGATGTTGATGGAAAGATTGTTGCAATTGTAGATGATATGATAAGTACTGGTGGAACAATCTGTAGGGCCAGTGATGCTTTGAGAAGGCAAGGGGCAATTGAAGTTCATGCCGCTTGCACGCATGGATTGTTTACCGGAGGGGCATTGTCTAGATTGGCAAATCATGTTGATGGTGTATATACTACAAATTCTCTTCCTAATCCTAGGGCTAATGTATCTGCAGCGCCCGCCATAGCAAGGGGCATTGAGGAGATATTGGCAGAATTAAGATAATTGAGTTTTATATTCGATACGCTGCGTTTATATCAGTCACGCCGTGCGGCGGAATATTAACACGAGGAATGGTCCAATGAGTGTACATATTACTTTTGAAACCCCGCAAGACGTCCAAGAACAGGTTTATGAGATGGTTAAGAGCCTAGGTAAAGATGGTAGAGGCAGACTGAAGAAGGGAGCTAATGAGGTCACAAAATCTGCTGAAAGAGGAACAGCTCAGATGATAGTAATGGCTGAAAACGTTAGTCCTGGCGAGTTATTGGCTCACATACCTATGATTTGTAATGAAAAGGAAATCCCATTTATCTATGTAGAAGATCAAGCCTATCTTGCAGAAGCTGCAGGAATGAGTGTGGGAACTAAAACTGCAGCTATTGCAGTAATGCAAGTTGAAAAAGATGCATTGGACAGATTTAATGAAATTAAAAAGCACTATGAAACTTTGACATCTTGAGGTGATTAAATGACTACAGAATCTTGGCCGGCTGAAGTTGTTGAAGAAGTTGGAAGAACAGGACTTACTGGAGAAGCTACTCAGGTAAAGGTTAGGGTGCTAGACTCGAATAATCCAAGAGATGTTGGAAGAATAATTGCCAGAAATGTACTGGGGCCAGTTCAAGTAGGTGATATTCTAATGCTCCGAGATACTGGAAGAGAGGCAAGGAGATTGGGTACTAGGTAGTGATTTCATGCCGGAAAGAAGAATTTGTAGTTTCTCTCATGAAGAGATTGAGCCTGGTACTGGTATGATGTATGTCAAAAGAGATGGGTCAGTAATGTGGTTTAGAGATAGTAAAGTTAGAAAAAATGCTCTTAAATTAAAAAGAAACCCTAGAAGATTGAAATGGACTAGAAGATATGAGAAGGGCGGAATCAAATAATTTGATTTCTCTAATTTTCAATCATTGCGCGGTAATTGTATATTGAACTCTTGATCTATCATTAGTATCGCTTTGAGGTGGAATTGTGGATCCTTGATCAGGGGGTTTCGCTTCACCACAGTCAGTATTATCAATTACTGTAACATATGTTCCAGAATCTACAGTGACCTCAATATTTGTACCGGCTGTATTTTCATCGCTTAAATCAGAATAATAATTAAAACTACCTTCACCATCTTCAGCACAACTCTTGTAATCTTCGTAATTTAATTCTGACATAGTGTATAAATCAATATTTGGACCATCTAATTTTTCTAGATTTATCTTTATATTAGCTGGAGATTCAATAGTCCAAGTTAGTTTGATATGTTCATCTTCATCTACAAATATAGTATCTTCAAATAATTTTTGTTCTGGATTTACTGAGTCATTAACTCTTTCCAAGCAGCCTGGAAGTGTAAAACTCAAAACTAACACTGCCACTAATAGTTCACGCATAATTGGGCGGATGTGAGGGGGCTCATCAAGCATTTGCATCTTTGATTTTGTTGAAATAGGAGAGGGGGGTCGGCCAATTCATGTCAGAATCGCAGACGACGTTCATAATGGTAAAGCCTGACGGAGTTAAAAGGCAACTTGTAGATGAAATAATTAGAAGATTTGAGAGCATAGGACTGACTTTGATTGGTAGGAGAGATATTACTCCTTCTTTGGAATTGGCTGAAACTCACTATGGTATTCACAAAGAAAGGCCATTTTTCTCTGAAGTAGTTGATTTCATTACATCTGGTCCTGTAGTTGCAATGGCTTGGATGGGAGAAAATGCAATCTCAGAAGCTAGAAAATTAATTGGTGCTACAAATTGGGAAGAAGCAGAACCTGGGACTATAAGGGCAGATTTTGCTAGAAGTATTGAAGAAAATGTGATTCATGGTTCAGACGGAGAAGATACTGCATCATTTGAATTAGGACTCTGGTTCCCCGATGGACTTGAAAACTGAAAGAGTGAGATCATGAGGCGGTTAATATGGCAAATAGCAGACAACCCATTGTTGCCGTTTTAGGGCACGTAGATCACGGAAAAACTTCACTTTTAGATCACATTAGATCAATTGGAGATGAAAGTAGAGCATCAGTGATGGATAGGGAAGCTGGTGGCATAACTCAACACATAGGTGCAACAGAAGTTCCTGCAAAAATTCTTAACAAATTATGTGGACCTCTTTTAGGCGGTAAAATATTTGAATCGCCTGGATTGTTGTTCATTGATACTCCAGGCCATCACTCATTCTCAACATTAAGATCTAGAGGTGGTTCATTAGCAGATATAGCTATCTTAATTGTTGATATTATGGAAGGTTGTAGACCTCAGACCAAGGAATCATTAAGAATATTAAAACAATCAAAAACACCATTTGTAATTGCTGCAAACAAAGTAGATAGATTGTATGGATGGAAAACTCAGGAAGGCAGAACAATGGCACAATCAATAAGAAATCAAGGTCAAGAAGTAATGGGACTGTTTGAACAAAAATATTGGGAACTTGTGGGGCAATTTGCTGAAGACGGTTTTAATATAGAACGATATGATCGTGTTAAGGATTTTACAAAAGATATTGCTTTAGTGCCAATTTCAGCTAGGGAAGGAGAAGGTATTCAAGATTTATTGGCGGTGGTCATAGGTCTAGCAGAAAGATATCTGAAAGAGCAACTTGAGGATATTGAAGGTTCTGGAGAAGGAACAGTACTCGAGATGAAAGAGGAAAGAGGACTAGGGAAGACTCTAGATTTAATTCTGCATAGGGGCACAATTAGAAAGGGAGATGAAATAGTTATTGCTACAGATAAGGGCGGAATTAGTACCAAAGTCAAAGGATTATTTGCTCCACGAGGGATGAGTGAAATGAGAGATGCAGGAGATAGGTGGGATGATACAGAAGTTGCTCACGCTGCATCGGGATTGAAAATTAGTGCGCAATCGTTAGAAGGAGTATTGGCTGGAACAACTCTTAGAGTTGTAAATTCGGATTCGGAAAGGTTGCAAGCTATTGAAGCCGCAAATAATGAGGCAAATCTATCTATAGAATTAGATGATGAGGGTGTTTGTATTAAATCTGATACCGTAGGTGGATTAGAGGCACTAGCTAAAGAATTGAAAGAGAAGGATATACCAATTAGAGAAGCTTCAATTGGCAAGGTAAGTAGAAGAGATATTCGTGGTGCTGAAGCAAGTAATGACCCTCTACATAGAGTAATTTTAGCTTTCAATACTGAAATACTCATGGAAGCTCAAAAAGAAATTGAAGATTCTGATACAGGAATTAATTTTATTGGATCAGATATCATCTATAGAATTCTTGAACAACACGAAGAATGGAAAGAAGAAAGAATAGTGGAATTAGAAGAAGAAAGTAGAGAGAAGATAGTTTATCCAGCAAGAATAATGTTACTACCCGATCATACATTTAGAATTTCTAAACCCGCTGTTGTTGGAGTAAGAGTTTTGGCAGGAAGAATTCATGTTGGACAGAGATTATTGAAAGACGGAAAAAGAGTGGGGCAGATAAAATCTATTCGATCTGGCCAAGATAGTCAGAAAGAAGCTACGCAAGGTTCTGAGGTTGCTATAGCCGTAGAAGGCGTGACAGTGGGAAGGCAGATTGATGAACGTGATATTTTACTGGTTGATATCCCTGAATCACATGCTAGAAAATTAAAGAAAATGGAAATGACATCCACTGAAAGAGAAGTGTATGAAGAATTATTATCTATTCACAGAAAGGAAGACCATTTTTGGGGGCACTGAATTAGTGAAACAAAAAATGTTCACAAGTACCGAACACTCAAGTAGTAATTGAATCGGCATTAGAGTGTTAGGGGTACTCAGTATGACAATGGCACAAGGCGGGGGAGCTAATGCTAAGGAGCTTATTCGGTCGGTTTCAGGGCATTCCAATAATTTGATGAGTGAAGTTGCAAAAGTCATCATTGGTAAACCAGAAAATATTAAGAAAGTTACAATCGGAATACTTTCTAATGGAAATATCCTGATAGAAGATAATCCAGGATTAGCTAAGACACTGATGGCAAACACATTTGCCAAAGCTTTGGGTTGTAAGTTCAAGAGAGTTCAATTCACTCCTGATTTACTACCTGCAGATATAATGGGAACTTACATGTATGATCAGAAAAGTGGTGAGTTTAAGCCTCGCTTTGGCCCTCTTTTTACAAATGTATTACTAGCTGATGAGATTAACAGAGCTCCGCCAAAAACTCAAGCTGCCCTTCTAGAAGCGATGGAAGAGAAGCAGGTTACTATCGAAGGAATTACTCACAAACTGCCTGCCCCATTCATAACAATGGCCACTCAAAATCCTATTGAGCAAGAGGGAACATACCCCCTTCCTGAGGCTCAGATGGATAGATTCCTTATGAAGATGCAAATGGGATATCCTTCTAGAGAAGAGGAAAAAGCGATTCTTCAAAGAAGGAAATTGAGAGCAAAAGATGACTATGATGTAGAACAAATAGTAGGACCTAGGAAAGTAGTAGCTATGCAAAAAGCTCTAGAAACAGTGCATGTTGATCCTGCAATCCTTTCTTATATTGTAGAGCTAGTTCAGAGAACAAGATCAGACCCTAGAATTGATGCTGGTGCATCTCCTAGAGCAAGTCAATCTTTGTTCAAAGCGGCGAGGTCTTCAGCAGCAATTGATGGTAGAGACTACGTAATCCCAGATGATGTGAAAAGTGTAGCTGTTGACATAATAAGTCATAGAATAGTTCTAAAGCCGGAATCGAAAATTAGAGGTGTGACTGGAAAAAGGATTGTCAACAAGATTTTGAGTGAAGTTGTGGTTCCAGTTATACAATAGATGGATAATGCCAATTAACCGTACTACATATTGGTGAACCATGGCAGAAGTGATTGCATGTGTTAATCACAAAGGTGGATGTGCAAGAACTACTACAGCAGTTAACCTCGCTTCTTCACTAGCTAATGGAAACAGTGAATATGGAATATTATCGAAAAAGGTACTTTTGGTCGATATGGATCCCAAGGGAAATATTGCTACTACTTTTGGAATTGATAAAAGAAATATTGGACTTACTATGAATGAATTATTCGGAAAGGGTATTGATTCTTCTAATATTTCATTGAATGATTATATGATTGGTCCTGGAAAGCTAACGAGTTCTATGAAGGCAGCGTGGAGGAGTTTGCATCCAAACAACAAAAGAGGGCCTCCAAAGAATATTATTATCAATAATCTTTGGATTTTGCCCGCGGACTTGGATTTATCGGGAATGGAAATTGATCTTGCAACTAGAGTTGGGAGAGAAAATAGGCTGAAATTAGTACTAAATAATGCTCAAGAAGATTTTGATATAATTATCATTGATACTCCTGCATCATTAGGACTTCTAACAATCAATGCTCTTTCTGCGGCGCAGTGGTTATTGATTCCAATTCAAGCTGAATTCTACGCATTAGATGGAATGAGGCAATTGATTGATTCGATAAATATGATACAGCAAAATGTAAATCCAGACTTAAGATTATTAGGGATTCTACTGACTATGGTTCAAACAAGAAGTAAATTATGTGAAAAGGTTACAACACAAGCGAGAAAATATTTTGGAGAAAGAGTTTTTGAAACTCAAATTCCGAGATCTGTTTCTATAGCAGAGTCACCTCTAGAAGGGTCTCCAATAGTTATTTCTCAGAAATTAAAGAAATCAAATACTGCAGTAAAATCATACTGGGATTTTGCAAAAGAATTTGATACTAGATTAAGTAAAATTGTTAATAAGAGAAATCATACATAATGTGTGAATTACTCATCTTGATTAGAATTTGCTATATTTCTCTCTCCCGGCCTTAGAGATAACAGCACTGGAAGTAAAATTAGACTTGATAATAATGCCAAGGAGATGGCAACTAAAAATACTTGACCGAACAAACGTAGTGGCAGTACTCCTGATAGATTTAACACTGCAAATCCACCTGCAGTTGTTATTGCAGCACCTGCCATTGCTCTTCCAGTAGTTACTGTTGTTTTCGAAACCCAGACATCTGGAGTGCTGAGTGGATTAGCATATCTCTCCTCTTCATATCTATGTGCATAATGGACTGCATAGTCAACTCCTAACCCCAAAGTAAGAGCCCCGATAGTAACTGTTTGAGCATTTAATTCATAACCTAACATTCCCATTAATCCATATACCCACACAACTACTGTTCCGAGGGGAATCCACATGAATAAGCCAGTAATAATTCCCCTTCGAGTACTTTTTTGCTCTACTGTCTGAAGGCCGATTAGCATTATTAAAATTACACAGGCAACTACTCCTGTGGAAATTACTGCCGATGATGCAACTCCTTCAGTGACTTGGGCTAAAACCAAAGGTCGGCCAGCTATTCCAAATTCTCCATCCAAATTTAATTCGTTAAGAGAATCAGAAAGTCTATTTTCAAATTCGACGGTCTCTTTCCAATCAATAGTTGATGCGGATAATTGAATTACAGTTTGAGTCGGATTATCGGGTAGGTATCTTGCTGTCAATTCTCTTCCAGTTTCATTCAATAAAACCCAATTGGAAAGAGTTTGCCAAACATTATCATCTTCTGGATTACTCAATATATCATCTAGTAATTGGTCAATTACAACATTTGAGTTTGCCGCTGTCTCGAGAGTTGATCTAATAGACGAAACATCTGAAGTTCCTTTCGTAGATTTGACAGAATTCTCAATTAAATCTATTGAGTTCCATCCAGATGAAGAGAATATCTCATCTTTAGGGACATATTGTACATATATAGGAGCAGGAGAGCTTTCATACCTGTCAGCTAAAATCATAAAATCTGAGACTACTGGAATTGATTCATCTAACTGATCTCTAGTTTCGAAACCTACTTCTAATGAACTAACTGCTGAACCAATTGGCAATGACACTAATAGTGCAATAATTAGTACTGTGAATGGTTTTTTTGTTAGATTTCCAAACCAAAGACTTATCGGGCCAGGAGTTATTCTAGCTGCTTTTCTTATTTTCAGTTTTGCTGGATTAGTTACTGTCAACAGCGCAGGAAGAAGGGTGATTGATAGTAAGTAAATCATGAATAAGCCTATGGCAATTACAGTACCAAAATCGACCAAAAATTTCTGACTTGCAAAACGGAAGGAAAGGAACCCAATCATATCTGTAATAATTGCAATCAGCAAAGCTCCTGAGGTTAAAATAGCCCCATTTCTGATTGCTCTAATTCGAACTTCTGTTGAAAAATCTCTGAGGTTTTCTCTCCCTTCAATATTGTTATCTTCTTCTTCGCGAAGTAATTCTCTATATCTAGCTACAACGTGAATTCCATAATCTACTCCAATAGCTATCAGCAGTATAGGAATTGAATTCATAGCAGCATTAAAAGTCAAATTTAGTAATCCACTAATTCCATAGGTTCCTAGAATTCCAAGAATTGTAGAAAAAAGAACGAATGCTGTATCTCGAACAGTTCTAAATTGTGAAAATAATATTAATGTAAGTAATAAAACTGACATTCCTATTAATTGCCCTATTTCCTTTCCAATATTTGCAGTCTGTGCTATGGAAAAATAAGCAAAGGATAACCCAGATACTGAGAAACTATCTCCAGCAGATTGTTGACTAATAGCTTCCAATTCAAGTGTCCAATTTTGGACTTCATCATTTATGCGGTTAGTAATTGAAAGTTCTTTTTCTTCAATATTTGTAGAATCATGACCCTCTGCTTCAAGCCAAGTGTCTATGTCCGTATCGATGAATAATGAAATTGTTACAATATCTGATTTTGCCAATCTTTCTTCTGAAATTATATCAACATATATGCCTTCTTGATTTAGTTCTTTAGAAGGAAAAGTCGAATTAATCAATTCAAAATAGGGAATTTGTTGCATTTGTGAGTGGAAGGCGGTAATCCCAGAAATAGCTCCTTGAAGGGCATGAATATTCTGATTGAATTCTTCATTTTCACTTGCCTCAGTAAATACTTCAGAATCCATTTTTATTCCCATTGCACTAGATAAAAGAGAATCTAAAATTTGGATTCTATTTTCTCCACTTTCTAATCTTTCAATCCATCCTTGATTGGGAGTCCAATTTTGTAGAGTTGATGAATTAGCCATTGCAATATCTAGTGGTGCTTGCAAAGTTAAATCTAGAGAATGATTTAGATGTGCTGAAAGATTACTTGCATCTGATTCATAAATTAAATCTAGTGACGTTTGTATTTCATTCAACCATTCGGCGTTATTTGGGTCTACCATTTGTGACCATCCGTAAGCAGCTGAAGCTGGCCCTAGAACTGATCCAGAGCCAGTATCTAGCCTATGATTAAGTGATGATTCGTGAGTCATCATTTCTGCTTCGATATCTGCGAGCATCTCCCACGTAGAATCAATCATTAGATCTCCTTTCTCCATAGTTACTAGAATTCTGATTATATCTATTGATGATGTATATGTTTCTTCTATTTGATATAATAAATCTACATCTTCATTTGAATTTCTATCGGGATAGAATGCATCTTCGGAATTATCAAATTGAATTCCGACTCCAAGAGTCTCTGCAATTGGCCCTGCTACAAACATCGACAAAACTAGTATTAATGAAATAAGAGATACTATGGAAATTCTAGGTCTATCTATACTGAAGTTTGTAAGTGTATCAAATGGATTTTTCATAATTTGGCCCCTATATTTAGCTAATTGTTATATTTTTCAATTATATTCTGTCGTGAATCTAATAATAAAGATTCCATTTTTACTTTAATTTCCGATTCGATTTTTTCAATCATTTCAGAAATATCTTTCTCTGATATATCTCCTCTTTTTGAAAATTGTTTTTCTAAATTAGTTATCATCTCTTTCTCTCTTTTTTTGACGAATTTAGATACTCGCTGTTCCATCTCTACTTCTCTCTCTAGAGCTAATTCTTGCCTTCTGAGAGAAATAGCAGCTTCCATAGTTTGCCGCTCTGAGCTAAATCTCTTCTCCAATTCTGATAAAGCTGCTCTTTCTGCTTCTTCCTCCAAATTTTTTGTTCTATTTTCTACATCGGATTTCATTTCTTTTTCCAGAGAAAGTCGTTCGGATTCTAATTGTTTTTCTAGCTTAGTTTCTTGTTTCTTCCGCATTTTAGCTATGTTTTCACGCATTTGAATTTCCTTATCAATTCTAAAGGTGTCTATTTTTCTGTTTAGATTGGATTCCATTGATTCACGTAAATCCATCTCGACTCGTCTCTCCATTCGATCTATGCTTTGTGCGGATTCAAGTCCTAATCGCTCTTCTAGAAATGCCCTTCTACGTGAAAATTCTAATTCCATCTCTTCTTCTAATCTAACTTTTATTTTGGATGAGTGAGCTTCCAACCTTCTATCTCTTTCTAAATCTAATTGCTCTCTTAGTCTATTTTCTTCCCTTCTCAGTCTGTGTAACATTTCTTCCCGGAGTAATCTTTCTTCTCTCTCTAACGACTCTTTTTCCAGTCTTTCCAAATCATCTTCTAATTCATCTCTAAGATCTGCCTCAATTTGTTGTAACTGTTCTTCGAATAATATTTCATTTGCTTTTCTCATCGCCCCGTGCATTCCAGATACTCTTTCTGTCATTTCCGTAATACGAATGCGTCGTTCTCTTCTAATTCCAGACCTTAATTTAGATTCTTCATTTAGCCTTTCTCTTGCTCTATTTGCTGAACTAAGAGTATTTGATGCTGAAAGAGCGTGCTGAGCCCGAATTGATTCAAGTTCGTCACTTATTTCAGAATCATCTTCATGTGTCGGCTTGCTATCACTCACTCCCATCCCCAGTAGTGACGGAACTTATTTCCTATTTGACTACGCAGGGCGGAAATATAGTTAAAAGAGGGTTTTTTGATGGTTTGAGAGTTTAGCACTAAAACGTGACATTGAATGAATTTGTACATCCTGGACAGGTCAATTCTCTCTTTCCTGGCCTAGGTCTAATTCTCAATCCACTTTCGCAACTTGGGCATTCAATCTCTACTTTTACAATCTTTCTAGTTAGATTGAAGTTTTGTGAACAAGATTCGCAAGATAGTTCGACTGGCCTCTTTTCTGTTCCTGCAACTACTATTGTAGTACAGTGCGGGCATTGAACAGATTCAGACTTCAATGCCTCAACTGTTGGATCGTGCGTGACTCTACAGATTGCTCCGCAAATTTCACATTCCATCTCACCTAATCCCTGAGGTAGCATGTGATTACAATTTACACATTCAACCAAAGGTGGTGCATATTTTGACTCTACATCCGGAGGCGACACTAGATGTTCGAAAAGATTCCAGTTAATCAAGAGGTCGTATTTTTGTCCGATTCATTTATTCCAAATAAAATTCTAAAAATTTCTCTTAAATCTACTATTAAATCCCTAAATAAATCAATTAAGGATGAGAATCTTGATGAATCTGAACTTGAAACCCAAATTCCATTAATTATGATAATTAGAGCACTTGCTTCATGAAGTGCAATTCCTGCTGCTAGATTAATCTCGATTCCACTTAATACAGTTAAAACTAAGATACTTGTTACAAGAATAGAAATAGCAATATTGACATATACTATTTTCTTTGTTCGTTTTGATAGATTGACTAATTTTGAAAGGATTCGTGGATCTTGACCAGGAATCAAAATATCTGCTGCGTCCATATTAACTTGTTCTCCACTACCCATTGCTACTCCAATATCTGCAGCAGCAAGTGCTCCTGCGTCATTAAATCCATCTCCCGCCATAAGAGTTCGAATATTCTCTGTTTTTTCTGATACATAAATGGCCTTTTCTTCGGGATTTACGTTACCCCTACAAATTGAGGGATCAACATTGATAGATTTAGCAAATTCTTCAACACTAGATTGTTCATCCCCGCTAAGTATTTCCACTTGAATTCCTTGAGATTTTAGATCTTGCAGCGTTTCGCTTACTCCTTCTCTAGCATCGTCGTGAGAAAATTCGAAAGATGCTGTAGCTACTCCATCTATGGCCAATACGCTGGCCCCCTTTCCTATATTTTTTGTAGATTTTAATGACTGTTCGATTATTTTTGGGGTTTTAATTCCTGATGATTTTAACCAATCAACTCTTCCTAACATTACCTGTTTATTTCTAAATTCTCCCGATACTCCTGCATCCCCATCAGAAATAGATGAAATTTTGAATGGCTTTAAATTTCTTTTAGTGGTTTCTTCTATAATTGTTCTAGCATATGGATGGTTAGAGCGTAGTTCGAGACCCGAAGATATTTGTAATAATTTTTCCTCATCCTCTCCTTTTACCACAGTAATGCCAGAAATGGTTGGCCTTCCGCTGGTTAATGTGCCCGTTTTATCGAGGATTACTAACTTGATTTCTGCTGCCGATTCGAGAATATCCCCTCCTCTAGCAATTAAACCTAGACTCGATGCAGTAGATAGAGCTGCAGCATGGGGCACTGGTGATGCCAAGAGTAGGGAGCACGGGCAGGAAACTACCCACAATAGTAAAGTCGTCAATATTGCTTGCTCTGTTGATGATGTAAACAATAAAGCTATCAATGGAGAGAGGAATAATACGATAGGCGTCCAAAAAGATGTAAAACTCTCAATAATGCTCTGCGTCTTTGTTGGTTTCTCTTTATAATGCCTGACAAGCTCTACTAGACTGGATAGTCTAGTTTCACTACCAGTGGCTTGAGATTTGATAATTAGAGGGCCTCGAACTAATACTAATCCCGCTTCAACTATATCTCCTTCTTTAACAGGAATTGGGATTGGTTCTCCTGTCAAAGGGGCGCGATCTACTGCCCCAGTTCCTTCAATAATTTTGCCATCTACAGGTATTCTTTCCCCAGAACGAACTTCCACCAATTCGCCCATTTCTAAAGCTTCTACTGGAATCATTTCTTCGTCGTGAGAATAAATTTTTCCTAATTCAGAATTTAATTGAGTTAAATTTAAAGATTTAGGATTAATTTTCGTTTCTTCATCGGGAATGAAGACTCTGGCGTTTCTTGGAATTCTATCTAAACCCCCTTGCATTGATTCTCTAGCTCTGATTAATGCTCGATTTTCGAGGTGTGAAGAAAATGTTACTAAAGTTACAACCATTAGTGCTTCAATCCACTCATTTAGCATTATTGCTCCTATTACTGCCAATGAAGTAAGAACTTGGAAGCCAATGATTCTATTCTTAAGACTTGAATATGCCTCTAAGAACATTGAATGGCCAGCAAAAGTTACTCCCACGAATCCAAGAATAGAAGAAACGAAATTAGGAATTGTGCTTAATGAATCGAATATTGAAATAATGAAAATTAATGGAATTGTTAATGTTGCTGAGAGCAGTTGGATTTGATCTTTACGAAATTTTGGTTCTTCTGAAATAATTGTTTTGAAATTCGGACCGAATACTTTTGAAAGATTTTCTTCTGAAGATTTTCTTAATTCTAAATCTTTAATCCATAATTTTTTTATCTCTACAATATTGTCTGATAAATTAACATCTAAGATTCCTGGAATACTCAAAATCCATTCTTTTAGAGATTTGCTTGAAACATTATGAAGCGATGTTAAATTTTTCAATTTCGCCCCTTCTACTCTCTGCCAAATAGCCACAGGTTCGTGTCCTAGGCTTTCTAATACTGCAGAAGCCCTAGAAATTTTTCCTATAGATATATCTTGAATTATAGATACTGTTCCTTCAGACACTGAAATGTTGCATTTTTTGACCCCGGGCAGACGTGAGATGGCCTTTTTGGCTTTCATAGCACAATCTGGACAGTCCATACCTAGTATTTGCCAATCAAATTCATAACTCCCGTCATAAGAAATATTAATATCGCTATTGATGGATTTCATACCAATATTGGAACTATTGTCTTCTTCGCTAATTAGCAAATAGTCGTCTGAGTCCATATCCACAAAAATGCGAAAACATAGTCATCCTTGAATTTGGTGCTCTAGATATCGGTGGAATCATGAGCAATGAACGAGTCGTGATAGCATGATACAGTTACCGGATATTGAAGAATTTGATATGCTTGTATTTGATGTAGATGGAACATTACTAGATTTTGAAGGATTTCATGATGAATTAGTCTATCTTGCTAGAAAGGTTGATTCAGAAATTATAACTATTTCACTAGCTTCCGGTAGGACATTACCAAATATTACTCCGATTAAACAATCGCTGGGAATTTCAGGTTTTATTGTTGCAGAGAATGGTGGAATAATTTGGGATAGTGATCAAGGTAGAGAAATTATTACTCTTTCTGATGGTTTAAGGGCCAAAGAAGCAGCAAAATGGCTTTCAACAAAGATTGAGAAATTGGATCCTGCTGGGATAGAGTCAAATCTCTGGAGAACTACAGAATGGTGCCTAAAAGAGACTCACCAGTGGGAAGAAATGAGAGATATTCTTGCAAATAGTGAATGGAGTGATTTAGAGGTGGTATCCACTGGTTTCGCCGTTCATATTGCAGATCCTTATATTAACAAAAGAAAGGGGCTGGAGATTGCTTTGGAACAAAGAAATATTAATCCTAGAAGAGTAATAGCATGTGGAGATGCAAATAATGATGTTCCGATGTTTGATTTAGTTGGTTTAGCAGTTGCAGTAAACGATGAATCAGAGGAAGTTATTAATTCGGCTGATATTATTACAACTGAAAGAGGTAAGAATGGCGCTGTTGAATTGCTTAAAGCGATTATAGAAAATTACTGATGGTGCAGGCAGCAGGATTCGAACCTGCGAAGCTCTACGCAGAGGATCTTGAGCCCTCCCCCTTTGACCACTCGGGTACACCTGCAAAACCCCGAATAGGTCACCATTCTTGATGTTCACCATTGTGATTTGGAAATAGTTTGATGGAATTGTTGATGTATCGCCTTCGTTCACTGGCACCTAGGTTGCTCACATGGATGACGGCGCGAGTATTACAAGGTTGCAAAAAAACCAACTTATTTCTGTAGAAAAATCGCTATATGAGTTAACAAGAAAACAGAGAATTCAGGCAATTCCTGTAGATTTACCATTTGAGGGATTCTGGTCTAAAGTTGGTCAGTTACTGCAACAGTTGGAGGTAGAACTTTCTGAAACAATTAGAAAGGAAGGAATGACAGCCAAAGCCCAATTACAATCAAAAAGATTGACTACAGTTAGAACTAGAGTTAGCGATCTAACTAGAATGCGCTTGAATGCATTTGCTCAACATGGAATACTTGCACATCTAATTTCGACTTCGCAAATTGAAGGTTTTTCGGGGGAGATGTTGAAAAAAATTAATTGGGAAAAACACGACTCAGCAGAAAGAGCGTTTTATTTGGGTGTTGAAGATAATATTGAAAAATATAAGAAACAAGTTTCCTGGACTAGTTTATTGGGAATAGTAGACAAGAAAGTAGAGAAAAATATGATTTCTGAAATGCATAAACCTCTAAATGAGTTTACAGAATCTAATTCTCAAGAAGAAAATATTCGAACTGTTGTCACTAAAGCCAGTGATGAATTGTGGGAAGAGCCGGAATTTGATGAAGAAGATAGAATCAGAGAGATTGAAGCATTTCCTGAATTCGCTAATTCTGAGGCAGAATCTTCATCAAAGAGTGAAATTTTGGAATTAAAAGATGATTTAGTTACAATTAAAATTCTAAAGGATATTTCGGATCCTATACTAACCGCAGATGGTACGGAAATAAATTTTGAGAGGGGGGATGTTGGTACAATTTCCTCATTAATTGCAGAAACACTAATCGCTGCTGGTATTGCAGAAAAATCAATAAATTAAACAATTATAATTACTAGGTGAAATAATGAATGGACAAATAACAGAAAAACAAATTGCACAATATCGTAAAGAATTCAATTCGGATGAGACTGCAAAAGTAGCACAGAATGCAGTAAGTAATTCGGATCTGAGTACACTTTCTCTTAGTAGAGAAATCATTCAAAATATGGATTTCTCGTTTAGTATTAAGTTAGATGATTGGTCAGTTACTAACCAAAAAAGAAGTGGTAGATGCTGGCTATTTGCTACTCTAAATTTATTCAGGGTTGGAGCAATGAAAAAAATGAATCTAAAGGATTTTGAGTTTAGTCAGGCACATATTCACTTTTGGGATAAATTTGAAAGATCTAATCACTTTTTAGAAACTATTATTGAAACATCAGATAGGCCGTACGATGATAGGACTATACATTTCCTTTTGAGTGACCCTATTGGAGATGGAGGGCAATGGAATATGGCCATGAATCTTGTAAGAAAGCATGGATTAGTTCCTAAATCTGCATATCCAGAATCTTTCAGTAGTAGTAATACTAGATGGATGAATATGATTTTGAAAGATATATTGAGATCTACAGCTAGTGAGCTTAGATCATTGGCATATAGTGGATTAGATGAGCATGAAGTTCGAAATCATAAAGAAAAGAGGATGTCTGATATATGGAGGATTTTGTGTATTCATTTAGGAACTCCACCCGAAAAATTCGATTGGCAATGGAGGGATAAAGATAATGAATTTCATAGAAGAGGTGAAATGACACCTCTTGATTTCGCAGAAGAATATGTAGATATAGATTGGGAAGACTATGTTTGTATCGTAAATGATCCAAGAAATGAGTACTACAGAACTTATACTGTAGATTATCTTCAAAATGTTTCGGGTGGCCCTCCTGTTGTTTATCTAAATGTCCCCTCAAGAGAAATGAAATCAATTACTCAGAAATTACTAGAAGATGGAATTCCAGTTTGGATGGGATGTGATGTAGGAAAACAAATGGAAAGAAAGCGGGGTCTTTGGGATGCAAAATTATTTGATTTCGAAAAGATCTATAATATTGAATTTGGGATGAATAAGGAAAATAGATTGAAGTTCGGACAAACTATGATGACACACGCAATGTTGTTTACTGGTGTGGACATTGTAGATGGTGAACCAAGAAGATGGAGAGTTGAGAACTCTTGGGGTTCTGAACAGAGTGGAGAAAAGGGATTTTACACAATGAATGATAGTTGGTATGATGAATATATGTTTGAGATTGCTTCGCCAAAAAGTCATCTTACTGATGAAATGTTAGCTGGATTAGATAGTGAGCCTATTTTACTTCCTGCATGGGATCCAATGGGTTCTTTAGCAAGAAAAGAAGCTTTTTCTTAAATTAGCCCATATTTCTGAGTGAAAGTTCTATCGTTACAGAATCTGGAATTGGTATTCGGAGAACTTTTCTTAATGATCTTTCATCTTTCGCAGAATTAGTAACTAATTCCAATAGTCGTTTGTGGACTCGCATTTCCCAGCGATCCCAAGTTTCAGAACCTTCGCCGTCAGGACTTTTTCTGCAAGGTACAACTATTCTCCTTGTGGGAAGCGGGATTGGTCCTCTAAGCTTGACTCCGGTCTCATCAGATATGGACTTTATCTGAGAACATACTAAATCTACATCAGAATGATTTTCGCCGGTCAACTTAATGGTTGTGACTACCGGCATTAATGTCACCAATACTAGATTATGCTTTCTTCTCAATCTTCATACAAACGCCAGCAGCTACAGTTTTACCCATATCACGGATTGCGAATCTAGCTAGTTCTGGGAATGCATCCATTTGCTCAATGGCCATAGGCTTTGTTGGAGCGAATCTAACTAATGCTGCATCTCCCGTTTTTAAGAATGCGGGGTTTGCCTCTTTAGTCTTGGAATTTTCTAAAAGCTCGACAAATCTAACTGCAACTTGCGAAGTGTGTGCATGGAAAACAGGAGTATATCCAGATCCTATAGCCTTAGGTATGTCCATTAACTGAATCTGGCCAACAAACGTTTCATCGTGTCTAACAAACATTGGTGGATTGTCTTGATAGCCAGCTACATCTCCTCTTCTAATATCCGTAGAAGCTAATCCCCTAACATTGAATCCTACATTGTCTCCTGGTTCTGCCTTCTCATGAATTGTGTGATGCATCTCTATGCTTTTTACCTCAGCAGATTTTTGACTTGGATTAAATACTACAGTTTTTCCTGCATTTAATATTCCAGTCTCTACTTTTCCTACAGGAACAGTTCCAATCCCACTAATCTTGTAAACATCTTGAATTGGAAGTCTAAGAGGTCTATCTGTAGGCTTAGGCGGCATCTGAATACCATCAATTGCCTCGAATAGTGTTGGTCCTTTGTACCATGGAGAATTATCACTCTTGTTGAATATGTTATCTCCATCAAAAGCACTGCAAGGTACAAATGGGATTTCTGTTGTATTGAAACCCGCCATCTTTAGTAGATTACTTACTTCTTCTACAACACTTTTGTATTTGTCTTCTGACCAATCTACTCCACTAATATCCATCTTGTTAACATTGACTATTAGTTGTTTTACTCCCAAAACTCGTGCCAAGAAAGCGTGTTCTTTTGTTTGAGCATTTACACCGTCATTGGCTGCAACATTTAGCACAGCTGCGTCTGCCTGACTAGTTCCAGTAATCATGTTCTTGACGAAATCTCGGTGACCTGGGGCATCTATTACTGTGAAATAGTAATTAGGAGTGAAAAACTCCTTGTGTGCGACATCGATTGTAATTCCTCGCTCTCTTTCTTCTTTCAGTCCATCCATAACATATGCAAATCCAAAACCAGCTTTTCCTCTTTCAGATGCTTCTTTTTCGAACTTATCGATTATATGTTGCTCAATATGGCCACTATCCAATAGTAGTCTTCCAACTGTTGTTGACTTTCCATGGTCTACATGACCTACAAAAACGATGTTTAGGTGAGGCTTCTTCTTATCTTCCCATTGTGAACTCATAATGATACACTCCTAAGCTGTCCCGGCGACCGTAGGGGCATATATGAACCGTTCCCCGCTATTTGAATGAGTATTCTTTAAGATTGCATAAAATAATTATAGCGGAAAGTTGTGTTACTTGTACTCTAACTCGATAATAAAATGGTTTACATTTGTATTATGAGTTTCTGCATTTTCTAAGTCCACTGTCCACTGTCCGGGTTCAAATCCTCTAACAGTTGAGCCACCAATAACTTGGATAATACAATAGTCATTATCTGTATCACACTCTCCCATATCCCTATTTTCGTTATCAATGCCTGTAGAATTCATTACCTCTTTCTCAGTACTATTGTAGATATAAAAATCTAGTTTATTATTTGTAGTTCCTCCTACTCCACCACCTCCAGTTAACCCACCACCTGGCTGATCGTCGTCTTCTTTTGGATAGGATAGATATATTCTGTTATATCTTATTTTGTCTATATTATCGTCATATTTTAGTGGATATTCCCATGTCATAGTTATTGGCTCCTGTATCCTCCTGTCAATTACGAAATCTTGCCATTTGCCTTGATAATTAATATAAACTGTTATTTCCTGACTATTTTCAAGGCCATTATTATCGATTACTGTTAATTTGATTTTTGTAGCACCGGGGTCCCTGTCTTCCCATGAAAACTTTTCACCTGTAGCATCTACATCGTTATCAGTTTCTCCATCTCCATCAGAGTCCACATAAACATCTAAATCCCAATTCCAATTATCTAAGTAATCATCTTGGGAGCATGTTTCTTTTTCATGGTTATATCCAGCACAAGAATTTGAAGCATCCAAACTTACTTCGACGGTCTCAGAAACTTCTCTGTCATCAGTTTCCTTCTCTTCACAAATCCAGATTATTATCCATCCACCACTTCTTGATTCTTCTCCATCGCAGTTATCATCTTGACTTGTGGTGATGACTGCTCTTGGGGCAAATGCATTTTCTTCACTAATGGTAATGGTCTTACTTGCCGTTACTTCGTGAGTACCATCTCCTACTGCTAATCTAACTACGTACTCCCCTGGTTGTGAATAAATATGATTAGTGGTCAATCCACTTCCTATATTTCCATCTCCAAACGTCCAATCAAAGGACATAGGATCTGCATCTGGATCTGAAGTTCCAATAGCACTGAAGGAGATTGAATCGCCGGCTTTTTTTATTCCGGATGGTTCTACAGACATTTTTGGAGTTGGTGGACTATTGGAATTTACTAAATCTGTGCAGCCAGAAAACATTGGAGCGAGGAATAAAATTATCAGCATCCAGGCTAGCTCTCGCCCCTTCGTCATGGCTCATGGCAGGACGTTAACAAAAATCAATCCTACGGCTTCCAAATTCATTTAGAAATCAAAAATACTACTTTGTCCCTTAGGGCGAGGTCCTTTGAGAAGTTCTTTTTCGTCCTTACCGAAGGCTTCAGTAATTCTTCCTAGAGATTTTGCTAACCGTTTAGCATAGTAATTAGGATCATAGATAGGCGGATTTCCGCCTATCTCATCTACCAGCCATGCTTGTACGCCAAGTTTTCCTTTGTCTTCTTCCCTAGGTTCAGTGATAATATATCCTACTTTCATCCCTGGGGTGAATTGAAGCCCAGCGCTTATTCTCTGTCTAGCAGCTCTAACATATGGCAATCCATTGGGATTAGAATACATACTGAAATCCCACTCATTTTTCTTAGGATTCCATTTTCCCTTGCATGAACGACTAATTACTAACTTAGACGGATCTATATCTCCTTCTCGGATTCGATCAATAACTGATTTAGTCAGATTTATTGCTTCTTCTGTTTTGCCGTCGAGGATTAATTCAAACATTTTGGTCATTGTATTGGATTGAAGCTGGAATGAGTCAGTTCTTCTTACTTCATATCCTCTAACTAACATCTCTTCGCGCGGCCATATTACACGGCCGACATATCTCTTTTTAGCGCCGTGACTGAAGAAGGAAGATAAGGCGGTTTCAAATTCTAATTCAGCTCCTTCCTTACTGAATCTTTTTGCTAAAGAGTTTCCAAAACTAAGGGTGATATTTTTTGATTCTTCCCATTTTTCTAGATCTGCATTATTATCGGGGACATTCATGGGAGCATCAGAATCTACAGGGGCGCGGACAAAAATTGAATCAGTATCTGAATAAACTACACGGGAGCCTTCTTGTTCAAGACCATTAATAATTGTTCTAATATTGTGTCGGGCCCATTCTGTAATACTGGCCCCCAAGAGTGGATGAGTAAATCTGTAGAAGCTTGATGCAAATACTCCGTAAAAAGAGTTCATTAGGATTTTAACTGCATATTGTAGTTGATCTTGTAAAAATGCCTCGGCCTCATCTCCTTCTTCATTGGCCTTAGATAGTGCTTTCTTGTGACTGTCTCTACTATCCATCAAAACTTTGAGGAGTTGAGGAACAAGACCCACTCTCTCATCCTTAGACAGATATCGAGTCTGAGTATTGGGAGATACATAATGTGAGTCATCTTCTCGGCCATTCCTAACCAAAGTGGTCGAGCATATATTATTAGTAATCATAATTGAAGGGTACATTGACTTGAAGTCTAATACCACTACCCAAGGCTCCACTCCTGATTCTACTTCGTGAACATATCCTCCAGCAATTTGCTCTTGTTTTCCAAATCCTTGCGTATTAGGTACTGCAACTCCTTTTCTGTCTGCGAGACGAATTACTAGAGAGTCTATCCATCTACTAGTGGTGCTATTAGATGCTATCTCAACTGTAGTTAATGAAACTGATGCCAAGGCCTCTTTTCTGGCTATAGATTTCATTTTATCGAGAATGTCTAGAGGTAGTATAGTATCTCTAACACAATAATTGAGGACTTCATCAGGCCTTTCTTTCCATTCTTGATCCATATTACTGGCATCTATGTCCAATTTATGCATTTCTTCATCATCTGGCCAAAGAAGTTGTGAAACATATCTGAGAGATTCGCGCTGTGGCTTTAGAGTCTGCCTTGCTTGCCACCATGCATCTAAGGGTATTCGTCCTTTGATTGTCCATACTCTATTTTGTTCACGATTAGGGAAAACTCTGCCCAGACGTCTATATCCTCTTTTTGTCTCATTTTCATTTACGGGAACTCGTCCCCAGCCAAATAATATTGATCTTTCAATCTCTGACTTAGGTTCAATGTACTCTGATCTATCTTGCATCCTAGGTAAATCAAAATTATCTATATTATATCCGGTAATAAAATCTGGATCTTCTTCCCGAACTATGTTAGTGAGTCTTTCAAGAATATCAGTTTCTGCGCCTTTAATAGCGAATTCGGAGCGTTGTCCTGCTCTATCAATTACTGCAGCGGCACAGAGAATTGTGTTATTGGCAATACTAGTTTCTAGATCAAATGAAAATGTAACAAATGGTGCAGGAAAGGGTTCAGTTCTGAATATATCCTGCGCGCTACAAGCAATTATGAGATCCGTTGGGTAAATTCCTGATCCGCCAAATTGTTGAATTCGTCTCGATGCAATTTCAGAATCAATAGTTTCAGTTTTTTTGGTCTCTTTGGGCGAGTTTTTTGTTGACCAAAGAACTTGTCCCTTAATCTTGATATGGGGCCCTAAATCCCTATCTAATAGTAAACGCTGAACAAATAATATATCCGCACTAGTTACTATCCATCCTTCGTCAGAAAGAATTTTGCGAACACTACGAACTTTTGTGGTATTTTTCAAGAAGACTTTGTAATGAGGTCTTATTATTCCATCTTGTGAAAGCTTCATACCGATATATTCCGGATCTCCCTGGACGTCCTTATTTGCTGAAACGCCGCTAAGAGTAAGAATTGGGTTATTGTTGATTTCATCTGTTTTGGGATCTGATATCTCAATATATGGCCTCATTCCATTAACTAATAACAGTGCAGAATGGCCATATTTGGAGCGGCACCAAAGTTCGATAACGGTGTTTGAATTTTCACCCTCTTGCCAAGCTCTATTATCTCCTGAGACTATACAAAGCTCATCTTCCCAAATCATAATTACTTCTCCAGCGATGGTTGCGCCCTTGGGTTTCAATTTGTGTAATCGTGGAGGGTCATAACAATGCCGGGAGGTTGTCTAAGGAAATTCTTGAAAGGTTAGCGGCCTTCCTGAATGTTAATTGGAGTGAGGGGGGATGTCAGAAAAATCGATTCCGGATGTAGATTGGGATGCCCTTACATTCAGCTTCACAAAAACGGATAGGATGTATATAGCAAGGTGTTTAGAAGGTCAAGAATGGGAAGAAGGAAATATGCAAGATTTTGCAAATTTGAGTTTGTCACCTGCATCTGGAGTAATCAATTACGGGCAGGGACTGTTTGAAGGTATGAAAGCCCAATATGCAGAAGATGGAAACGTTGTCCTTTTTCGTCCGAGTGATAATGCACGAAGATCACGTGAAGGTGCTAGAAGATTGGGTATGCCACCTGTCCCCGAAGAGATGTTTCTGAGTGCCGTAAAGCAGGCAGTAAGAGAAAATATTCGATGGGTTCCACCAATTGGTAAGGGAGCTTTGTACATAAGGCCACTCTTATTTGGAAGTGGAGCTATTCTAGGGGTAGCTCCAGCTCCAGAATTCACGTTCTTGGTTTATGTTTCCCCTGTAGGTCCCTACTTTAAAGGTGGAATAAAACCGACTTCTTTACGTGTTTCCGATGAATTTCACAGAGCTGCTCCAGGAGGATCAGGTGGAGTTAAGGCAATAGGAAATTATGCCCCGGGAATGGTCCCTTCAAAAATGGCGAAAAAGGAAGGTTATTCAGAAATAATTTACTTGGATGCCGTTAATCACAAATATGTAGAGGAGGTTGGTGCTGCAAACTTTTTCTGTGTGAAGAATGGTATAATTTCTACTCCTGAATTGACAGGAACAATATTGCCAGGAGTAACTAGATCATCGGTAATTGAGTTGGCGATTTCAAGGGGTTATGAGGTACGAGAAGAAAAGATAGATATTAGCTATGCAATGGAAGCAGATGAGTGTTTTTGTGTTGGAACAGCAGCAGTAGTTTCGGCAATAGGTAGAATAGAACATGGCGACAAGGTTGTAGAATTCTGTGAAGGTGAAGTTGGACCGATAGCAATGGAAATGTACGAATTACTAACTTCAATACAACAACGAAGAATTGACGATGAATTCGGATGGACCGTGGAAATATAATTAATCGAAAAGGCGAGATTATGACTTGGCGAAATGCCATTAAATTAAAAAAAATTAAATCTAGTACAATGAAAATGATAAACTTGGGAATAAAGACAATAATGATTTACAAAGATGGAGATGATTTTCATGCTACTGAAGGATTGTGTAGACATATGAGATGGCCGCTTTCTTGGGGAGGTAAAATAGAAGATGGGTGTGTTACATGCCCCCTTCACCAAACAAGTCATAGATTGGAAGATGGTGAGTTGATAGATTGGGCACCTTTTCCCATGTTCCCTCCATATGGTAAATTGGTTGGTAAACTATCAAAAAGAAAAAATTTAAAGATTTACAAAACTAGAAAACAGGGAGATTATTTACAGATATATTTTGATTAAGATTATCTTCTTTTGCCAAATTTATTTTTTCTTTTGTTTGATGGTTTGTTTTTGAATGATTTTCGCTGAGATCTTTGTCTTATATTCCCTCTAGAATTTCTAGATGATACTGTATCCCCTCGAATCTGAGATTCTTTCATTCTGGCCCGGAGAGTTCTACCTATTTCCTGCATAACTCCTTCTTTACTATTGGAATTAGTAACCTCCAAAGCATGCTTAGGTGGCAATACAATTCTTCCCTCATTGGAATAGGGGCGAGAAGGGTGACTGGTTTCTGGTTCTTGTCTCATCTTTCTTATTCCAGTAGTTCTAGCAGCCCAAACCAAAGTTTCCAATGTTGGATTTGGTATACTTGCACTTTTGGGCACTCTTCGACCTTGAGAACGAGTTAGTTTAGAGTCGAAATATCGTGTCCATAGAATCATCTCTTCTCGTTTCGACGCCATACTATATATGGATTCTAACTAGCTATGTTTCTTGAGTCTTCGGATGTTATTCCTCGATAAGTATCCCACTAACTACACCATGCATTCCAGGCCTACTAGTCACTCTGACTTTACCCATTTCAGTCTCTAATATAGCTCCTTTAGTGACAATATTTCTACGAACAAAGTTTGAATCTGCGTCATTTCCAACTACATTTACTACATTGGTAAGAATAGTTTTACCTTCTTTAGGTATATTTACATTAACTGATTTTACACTTAGTGATCTAACAGTTTGAGATTTAGCTCTCTTTCTGTAATTTTTCCTAGTATCTTTTTCGCCCACAAATGCAAACTGTTTTTCGCTAGCAACCTCGGTTCTTCTCTTTCCTCTGTATCTATTTGGACGTTTGAGACGTCCACCTGTGGGCTTTCGACGTGAGATGCCATGCCACTTCGCCATGTTTTCGGCCGAATGACCATTCTTATTTCAATGGATTGGAATTAATCTACTGAATAGAAATCAATTTTTGGCCATTATTTCCAATAAAAGATCGTCATATTTTGTAATAACGGGAAATTTAGGAAATTCATTGATAACATTATTTGGAGGTCTGAAAAGAATCCCAGAATTAGCTGCTTCAAGCATTGAAATATCGTTATATGAGTCACCACAAGCAATTACTGAGAAGTTGAGAGATTTTAGATACTCTACAGTTTTCCTTTTGTGATCTTGAAGTCTAATATTCCAACCTGTAATAATTCCTGATTGGGAAGTTAGCAAATTATGGCAAAATAGAGTTGGATTGTGAAGTTTGTCCATAATTGGATCCGCGAATTGAGAAAATGTATCTGAAAGGATAATTACAGGAAAATTTCTCTGGAGTTCTTTGAGAAATTCCATTGCACCCTCTAATGGATGCATTGCCAATATTATTTTCTGAATACTATCTAGGGTTATTCCTGAATTCTCCAGAATTTCTAGTCTGAATTTCATTAACTTATCGTAATTGGGTTCATCCCTAGTAGTCTTCATGAGTTCTGCGATTCCTGTTTTCTTGGCAACACTAATCCAAATTTCGGGAATTAGTACTCCTTCTAAGTCCAAGCATACGACATGCATTGATAGTCGTAAGGAATGTTTGTATTGAATATTTTTAGGCATTAAAGGAATAATTTCTTCTTTAGATGTATTTTCGACAATACGTGACAGATAAGAGATTGAGAAGAAGAACTCCTGTGAGACTAAAACAAATTAAGAATGTAGCCAATGAATTAAGTGATTGGATAAATAAGAGTATCAATTTGGATGGGTTCTTAGAACAAGCTCATTTTCAGGGAGTAGATTTGATTTTGATTGATAGGGTTCCAATGGTAATGAAAATTAAAAATTCAGAGGATTGGTCCTGGTATCCTACCCTCAAAGGAATAAAAAAATGGAAGGTGGAAAGATTCTGGGTTGCAGTTGATGATGGAGCTATCCCCTTTCTGAAAAATGGGGCCGATTGTATGGGGGCAGGAATTCATATAGCCGATCCAGAAATTAAAGTGGGAGATTTTGTATGGATAAGAGATCAAGAATCAGGAAACCCAATAGCAACTGGATTTGCATTGTCAGATGGAGATGGAATGATGATGATGAAGAACGGAAAAGCTATTCAAACCATCCATTGGATAGGAGATGATTTATGGGAGATAGAAATATAGTTACGAAAAACCCCAGAGTTGATGAATGATGCCATCCGAGGAAATATTATGAGGATGCTGGCAATCCTAAGTGCAATTCTAATTTTTAGTGTTCTAGGTGCAGGAGAGGTATCCCCAAGTACAGCAGGCCAAAATGAAGAGCCGAATTTAGAGAATAGCCCGATAATTTCAATAGAAAGTGATAAGATAATTTCTGCAGATAATGAGTATGAAATAACAGTTTTTCTAAATGAAGACGCCGATGAAAATGCTTCTGAAGTTCTATGGATTACGCAGATTTGTATTAATTCGGGAATTTGTTATCCTCCAAAATCGACAAGCCTCATAAAGTCTCAAACTGATAATTTTACAGCTTGGCAAGGAAAAATCAAAATCGAGGAAGATACGACTTATGTAAACTGGAAATTTGAATTTTTATGGAAGAATAACACTGAAACTTCTGTTCCTGAACAGGGTTTTGGGTGGAAGGTTTGGTCAACATGTTGGTTTGCAGAAGGTAATTGGGGCGGGGTTGATGCTCCTTGTGACATAGAAGAAGAAAATATCATTCCTGGATTTGAAATTCATACTGTATTTTTTTCTGTGATAATAGGGATAAATTTCTACTCAAATAGAATGGATAGATGATTGATTTCTATTGGATTAGTTAAACACGTGTTTATATCTTGATTAACATGCCTAGGAACATGTCTTTCCTAGAATGTAATATTGGTGCAAGGGGTAAATTTGTGAGACTTGTACTAGGTTTCTTCGGATTAATTGGTTCTATTCCTTTCATTTTCATGACTTCTTATGGGGTGATTGATAATAATCTGGGAATGTTAATTATTGCTGGACTAATTGGAGGGGGATCTTTAGGGATTTTCGAAGGATGGTCTGGATGGTGCGTAGCTAGAGCCTTGGGTGTGAAGACTTCAATTTGAATTAAAGTAAAATTTCTCCTTTAAGATGCCTATAAAATGCATAAAATGTGAAAGCAGTAAATAAATGCCATCCTGCATGAAGCTGTAGTAAAGATTCTGGATTGCAGCCTGATTGTTCGGCCTGTCCTATGTTCCAAATTAATACACCTAATATAAAACTAGATACGCCCAAAGGTAACCAAGGTATTAGTGGCCTACTTATTGGGTGATTTTTTGTTCCAGTTAGAATCATGGAACACACAAGAAATAAGATAATTTGTAATACTAGATATTTTAGTTTGGGTGGAGCCAAGATCATTAAAGCTATTACAGGAAGTAGGAAAACAATCAATAGTCTGAATTCATGACGGATTTCTTTTCTTGAAAGATATAGATCGGCTTCAATCATAATCCAAATTCCGATTAATGAATTCCATACGAAATTCCTTAGGAATCCTAGTCCTTCCATTTCACCCCAATCCGGAGCTATATCTTCTCTTCTGAAAAAATCGAAAATTAGATATGTGATTGTGAATATTATTATATTTCTTATTGTAGTTGATTCGTCCCATCTAAGTACTCTTCCAGCTGAATATCCGACAAATACTGTCATCCATAGCATCATTCCACCCCAATCTAGGAATCCGCCGATTTGAGTTTGAGTTCCGTGCATTGCCAGGCTTCCAAGACCAAGCAAAACTGCCGAAATTCCGTAAAGAGGAAATATTAGACTTTTTCTAGAAAAGGGATTGGGGCCATTTTCGGGTTGGCGATCTGCATCCCATAGTAATAATAGTCCAACACCTATGTATGCAAAATTCGAGATTGAGTTCATTGGTTCTCTAAATAGGCCGTCATGTCCCAATTCGCAATATTGGGCTGGGATGCCTATTAATGACTCGGAATATTCACCCCATCCAATCATCCAGCTCAAGATGTACATTATTAGTCCTAATAATGTGATAATGAATCCCCTACCTAACCAAGTATTATGAAACGTCCTCACGTTGTATTCCATATGCTTGTGGAATCCACTGAGGAAAATAATATATTGCATTAATAATTTATATTGAAACGAGAAACCGACTGGTTGAAAAATTAAGGGCTCTTCTGAGATGCGTGAAAGGATTTTATACTGCATTAGTTTTTAGCATTCTAACCCTACCAATTGTAGTTTCAGGGTTGCCTCATTCACATGAATATTCAATAAATGATTTGGAAGAAGAATGGTGGGATTCGACTTCTATGGATTTAGATGGAGATGGCGTACATGATGCTATTTGGAAGGCCATAGGTAGTGAATTGCATGACTGGGTTGATGATGATGAATCCATAAGTGTAATAGTAGATTTCGATCATCAACCTAATCTTGATGATCAACTAATGCTTGAAGAAGAAGTTGAGTTTCGTACTCAATTTAGATATCACCTTATTGATAGTATAGCGGGTAGAGTTGAAATTACAAAAATTATTGATCTGGCGAAATTACCAGGAGTAGTGCTAGTGGAATTAGATGGTATTCTAACAATACAAATGAGTGATGTTAACGAAATTCATGGAATTCCACTAATTTGGGAAGACACAGGCTATACGGGTGCGGGTAGCGTAGTTTCCATTATTGATACTGGAATAGATTCTAGCCATGTAGGTTTGGATGATTTAGATGACGATAATTCTACAGATGATAACAAAGTAATAGCTTTCTATGATGCAGTAAATTCTCCTGAGTTAACTAATGGAACAGAAATTGTAGCATATGATGATCAAGGACATGGCACTCATTGCGCGGGAATTACAGCAGGAACTGGAGCACCTGGGAACGAATATGTAGGAGTTGCCCCTCAAGCTCAATTAGTTGGAGTAAAGGTTCTTGACGAAGGTGGATCAGGATCTTTCGCTACAGTAATGGCTGGAATGGAGTGGACTGTGGATAAGAGGCATGACTTCAATATTAGAGCGGCCAGCATGAGTCTCGGTGGATTTGGATTAATTGAGTGGACTTCATCGGAACAAGAATCTGTGAATAGGATGGCGAATGAAATGGTAAGATCTGGTGTTGCATTGTTTATTGCTGCGGGCAATAATGGAGTTGCAGCACAAATAGGCACACCTGGGTCTGCTGAAGACGCAATAACGGTTGGAGCATTAGACAAAGATACTTCAATTGCCATTTATTCTAGTCAAGGTCCGACTGAAGAAGGTAGAGTTAAACCAAATATTGCATTTGTAGGTTCAAATGTTTTTGCTCCTGAAGCCAATTCGGGAGACGGTTATATTGATTATTCAGGAACTAGTATGGCAACCCCTGGTGCAGCTGGTCTTGCCGCCTTGATGTATCAGGCTAATCCTGATTTATCTCCATTTGATATTCGTAATATTATGCAAGAGACTGCAACATATAGAGAATGTCACTATTTGTTAGCTAATGAGCCATGTCCTGAAGATTTAATTCCCAAAAATCGCCAAAATAATGTTTATGGCCATGGTCATGTAGAAGGTCATCTAGCTTTGTTAGAGGCTGCAAACTATGTTTATTCTCTCTCTAACAGTCTTAATCTAACAACAGAAACGAATAGCTCAGAAGACAATAGGATTTTATTAACAAATAAAGATTCTGTTTTGATTTCTTTAGAAGGTGAGCCTGTAAAATTACAATGGAGAACTTGGGATATGAGAGATAATTGGATGGATCATCAAGATTTTTCGCCAGGATATGAATCGATAGAAATTAGTCATTCGATGATTATTGACAGATTGAAGTACCTTCCAGGAAATGAAATTGAAGGCAATCAAACATTGATGATAAGATCGATTCTAGATGATGAAGCATCAACTAATTTAGTTGTTCAACTATCTATTATTGGTTCTCAGGCTAGTGAAAGCGTCTTGGAAGAATCTTCTTTGATGCCTTTACTAATTCTATTAATGTCAGTAGTAATTGTCATATTGATGGTAATATTAGGCATTGTGGTTTCAAAAATGAGAAGTGATGATGAAAGAAGTGATGATGAATTTACTGAAAATGATTTATGGACGTAGAAGATAATTTATTTCCTAGATTTTAATTTCTCAAATCTTCTGTATTTGTATCATTATTTGGATTCAAAAGAATTAATGACACTCCAGTAATGATGATTAGTAGGGCTCCGATATAGTCATCGAATTCTAGAATCTCTCCAAAATAGAACCAACCATAGAATGATGCTACTAATACTGTTGTGTATGAGAAAGCTGAAATCCAAGCTGCATTAGCTTGTTGGTAGGCTAAAGTAATTCCAATTTGACCAATGCCGGCCCCTATGCCCACAGAAATTAATAAAAACAACTCAGTTAAGTTTAGTAATATTGTCTCGCTGATAGCAAATGGTGCACTAACTATCGTAGAAAACATTGCAAACCAAAATACTACTCCAGCAGGAGAATCTGTGGCTCTTAAATCTCTTACAAAAATATAAGCGAGGCCTGCACCAAGTCCAGAAGCTAATGCAAATAAGGCATCAGTCTCTACTTTTCCAAACTCTGGTGAAACAATTAATGTAACACCAATAAAAGCAATTAACACACAAAACATAACATAAGGGGATACTTTTTCCTTGAGTATTTTTCCAGAAAATATTGCTACAAATAGAGGGGCGGTGTACTGTAAAGAAACTGCTTGAGTGATTGGGATTCGTTGTAATGAGAAAAAATAGCAAAACATTGCTGTTAAACCAGTAAAGCATCTTAAAAACATCTTTTTCCTATCTATTATTTTCAATGGCCTTGAATAGTAAAGCGCCCATAGATAAACAATACCGGCAATAACTGAGCTTCTAACTAGTATAATAGTTGATACACTAATATCAAAATCTTCAGTTTTTTTGATAATAGCGTTCATTGTTCCGAAAGCAATACTGCCAACTATCATCCAGAAAACTGCTGCCTTAGCTGATCCTGAATCTCCGTAGACATATGTTTCATCTGTAGAAATGAATGATGATAAATCTGGTGATCCAGTTGTTTTAGACAGGGAATTTAGGCCCCTGCCCAAGCCTTTCTTTACCATCTTATATCAAACCCCATCTTTCTTCCAAAACGGTTGTAATATTTTGATAATCTTTACCACCTGCACTAGAAGGATCGTGCAGATGAATGGGTATCCCATGACTAGGAGCTTCGGCGATTCTTACATTTCTTCTAATGGCCGGTCTGATTAAAATATCTGAATAATTGTCAATTAGTTCTCCTGCAACTTGTTGATTTAGGAGAGAGTTTGAATGCATTGTCATAATTAATCCATCTACTCCTAATTTATTATTTAATAGACTACGAACTTCGCGAATAGTTCCTGTTAGTAATGCAAGACCTTCTAGAGCGAAGTATTCTGTTTGAATGGGAATTAGGATTCCGTCAGAAGCTACCAGCGCATTAATTGTAACTAATCCTAATGATGGTGGAGTATCAATTAGTACTAAGTCATAATATGGAAGAAGATTTTGTAGGGCTTCTTTCAATCTTCTTTCTCTACCAAGTTGTCTCATCATCTCTTGTTCAAGACCGATTAGGGTTTTATCTCCGACTATAATATGAAGATTCTCGACAGCTGTTGCATGACGAGAATTAATGTATGATTCTGGATTAAGGATTAGATCTCTAGTGGTAGTTCTTACCTTGCTTTTGTCTACCCCTAATCCAGTTGCGCAATTTCCTTGAGAATCACAGTCAACTACCAAAACTGAGTGGCCTCTTAATGCTAGCTGTGCTGCGATATTGATTACACTAGTAGTCTTACCAACTCCACCTTTTTGATTGGTAATCGTGACCACCCTAGCCCTATTTTCGGGAGATGGTAAGGATTTAGGTAGCTCCATTGGACTGATAATTTCTGACGATTTAATAGATTCGGATGTGTTATTTTTCTCGTTTTCATCGTCCTCGATTTCGGAAAATTCTACATCAACAATTAGTGGTGCTGAAGATACCTTTGGAAGCGGGCTTTCCTCTTCGGGGTTCGACATTGTGACTTCGGTAGTCTTAGGTGTGTTGAATATGACGCATAAAAAATAAAATTTAGATGGATTTTGCTTATTCCAAAGGACTGTCCACATGGTACCAAGTTATCATTTCTGCAGATTCGGCATCCATTGCAATTCCAACTGCATGATTACGATTAGAATCAATCCATTCTCTGCCAGCGACCATATTCACCTTTCCATTTCCTAAGTCTCCGGGAAGTAAGCTGATAATTTGATTATCTTCAGCTACAGAAAGACGATACCCGAGTGTTATTTCTGAATTCCATACAGATTTTGCTTGCCCATCTTTTTCGGAAATTAATGGATTTAATTCGGGATATCTTTCTGTTGAGAGTATTCTATTTTCAAGAATATCTAGAGTTTGTGTGTCTGGAATATCTGGTCTATTATATTTTATTTCTCCATCGTCATTTAATTCTTCTAACTTAATAATACATTCTGAATCCTCATCAATATTTTCGTTTTCGACTATTGTCCAACCTGATTTATCTTCGCTAACTACCCAAGATAAGTTCCATGTTTCTACTTGTTGGTTAGAGATTGAGCTTTTTCTCCACTCAGACTGCCAAATATATCCACCATCAATTAAGGCCTGAGAAGCTGAACTACTCGGATGTTCGGTCTTCAAACAACTAATTGCATCTTCTAATTTGAATGCGCGTTGAGAAGACTCATCCCACATAGAATCTAGCCATTTTCTTGCTGTGGATGATCCGGGTTGATCTTCTCCTGCTACTGGTTTCAAGTAATCTCTACCCCAATCAATATTTCTTGGACCTTCGATATAGTTGGTTCTAGAAAATTTCATGTCTATTGAGAGCGAACCAGAAGGGAGTATTTCATCTGAAATACTGCTAACTATTGCGTTGCAGCTATTAGTTCTCAATTCCTTATCTAATACTATATCCGTATCCTGTTCCACTGGCCATGGGATATCTTTCTTAACGAGCAGGTTAAGATATACGTGCCCATAGCATTTTGATATGTCTTCATGTTCTATTTCTATTGGATATACTAGTCCGAATTCTTCATGATTTACTTCTTTTTTTACTTCCCATTTCCATTCCGAATCCCAATTCAAATCGGGGTCGGATGATTTAGTACCTTCTTTAAGCTCTATGTTCCCAAAGAATTCATGTAATTCCACGGGAGTTAGGGGGAAGGTAAGAGAAGGAATTATGACTCCTAAACCACCGAAAATATCCATATCATAACTAATTGCTCTTAGATTTGTAGTTGAAGATGAAGAATCACTAAAAATTACTTTTGAATCAGAACGGATTGTTTCAGATTCCTCAATTTCATTCCAAGCAAAATTTTCTAGATTTAATGAATTATCTGCCAATGACCATCCAAAGATTCCGCATTTTTCTTTGTTCGAATCTTGCTCCCACGTTCTTCCTTCAAAATCTAATTCTAAGTCCATTGAAAGTTTTTTCTCCACGGAAAGAAAACCCGATCTGCCCAAGCTATCTGTCGTATATTCAGCACCATCCTCTTGCCCGTTGGTGATTGAAACATCTCCATTCCCAGACAAATCTACTGCCAAATATCCACATGCATCCTCTAGAATTCCACCCGAAGAATCACGCAATAAGCTTAGCATTTCATCTCCATTAATTTCAATCTTAGATTGTTCAATGTTAAATTCCATTTGGTCTCCAAAATTTAGTTCTTTTGTAGAGAAAGAAGAGTTTTTTCCTAGTACTTGGCTCACTACCGCACCAACCAATACAATTACGATAAAAACAGAAATAGCCGCTTTCCAACGAGTACCTAATGAAGAAAAAGTTGGAATGCTAATTACCAATGCTGGTTGATTATCTTCTATATTGTCATCTAAATTTTCTGGAGTGGTAGAAATTTTACTAGTTTCTTCAACTACTAAATCAGCGTCAATAATTTCTGCTTCTACCGGGAATTCTTCATTTTTCTTTTTGATTTGAGGTTTTTCTGTAGTTTCAATAATTTTTTCTTCTGTTGAATCGGAATATTTTGCTATTAAATCGTCAATTCTTTTCTGATTATTATCTATAAT
>Ga0115011_10000250_pt1 | contig 48972 bp, 41 predicted proteins | sample TroAtlMetagenome_2_FD_88705 | JGI IMG/M metagenome (GOLD analysis project Ga0115011, IMG submission 88705) | Marine eukaryotic phytoplankton communities from Atlantic Ocean - Tropical Atlantic ANT8 Metagenome | ecosystem: Environmental > Aquatic > Marine > Oceanic | place: Tropical Atlantic... | reverse complement strand
GTTTGTACTGGTTGATGGTTCTGTTCAGTTCCTGAGTGAAAACATCGATTATGTTACCTACAATCGACTTGGTGACCGTCGTGACGGTGGCCCTCTCGGTGAACAGTGGAAGAACAACTAAGTCATGTTTTTTTTGAATGCTCAGTTTCACTGAGCTAAAAAAATAAATCGTTCACGCGAAGACGCGAAAGTCAAACTTTCGCGTCTTCTTTTTTTGAACTTGGCCCCGAGTGGTTCATATTAGTTATAGCGGTCATATGGATTTCCAATTGTTAAAAACATTGGGTCGCTAATGATGCCCCGTGTCATTTCTCAGTCTTCTGCTATTCTATAATTAAACGTCTATTTGCCTTTCCTACTGAGCTTTTTATCACCACAAATCAACGACCATGTCAAAAACGTCAACTAAAGATTATCACCTCGGTTTTGATCTCGGTGGCACCAAAATGCTGGCCGTCGTTTACAATGCAAAATTCGATGCCATTGGCCGAAATCGCATGAAGACGCAGGGGAGTTTGGGAACAGAATCTGTCCTCACAAGACTGGTCGAAAACATCGATAAAGCCCTAGCAGATGCCGAAATAGAGTCCACTCAACTCAAATCCATTGGTATTGGAGTTCCAGGGACTGTAAATATGCATTCGGGAGTCGTACTGGGGGCTGTCAATCTGGGGTGGCAAAACGTAGCAGTGGCCCAAATTCTTCAAGACAAATACAACTGCCCGGTCCAATTACTCAACGACGTCGATGCAGGCGTGTTTGGAGAAAGCCAGTTTGGAGCCGGTAAAGAAGCCAACAATGTTCTAGGCGTATTCCCTGGTACAGGCATTGGAGGCGGTGCCGTACTCAACGGCCTAATTGTTACAGGTTCAAAACAAACCGCAATGGAAATTGGCCATATTCCAGTTGTTCCCAATGGTACACGCTGTGGTTGTGGTCTCCAAGGTTGTCTGGAAACCGTCGCCAGTCGTTTAGCAATCGCCGGACTGGCCGCTCAGGCAGCCTATCGCGGTTCTGCTCCTTACCTACTGGAACAGGTAGGCACTGACATCAGTCTGATTCGCAGTGGCGTGTTGGCAGCCTCCGTAGCCAATGGAGATACCGAAATCGAGGCAATCATCAAACGAGCCTGTAAATATCTTGGGAAAGCTATCGGAGCGATAGCCACAATCCTCTCGCCGGATGTCGTGATCATCGGAGGCGGATTGGCCGAAGCAATGCCTGAATTATTCACTAAACACACTCGTAAAGCAGCTCGTAAAAGCGTGGTGCCCGTTCTTCGAGATACCTTTGAAATTAAGATCGCCGAACTTGGTGATGATGCTTCCGTCCTCGGTGCTGCTGTCTGGGGCGCACGAAGCAGCAAAGGCAATTAACTAATGTCCGCAAAAGAAAATATAACTGGCCAACGCACTGTCGCCGTGATTGATATCGGTACGACATCGGTACGTATGGCTATTGCTGAGATTAGTCCGGCAGGAACTATTCAAATACTGGAACATCTTTCCCAGGCAGTGAACCTTGGAAAGGATACTTTCACTCAAGGGCGGATCCACCGCGATACGATCGAGGAATGCGTTCAGGTTCTCAAGAGCTATCAACAGATCCTAGGCGAATATGGAATTCAATCCCCTGATGATCTTCGTGTTGTGGCTACCAGTGCGGTTCGCGAATCCACCAATAGACTGGCATTTCTGGATCGTATCTATATTGCCACCGGTATCGAAATCGACCCGATGGACGAGGCGGAAATCAGTCGAATCACCTACCTGGGGATTCAAGCTGAACTGGAACGCTTGGGAACCTCGACCGATACTGTCGTCTGCGAAGTAGGAGGTGGAAGTACCGAGTTACTGCTGGTTAGAAACGGACAGGTGCAGTTTTCCCACACCTACAACCTCGGCTCACTCCGTCTTCGCAAAGCTGTTGAAACCTACAATGCGCCGATCGTTCAAAGTCGCCAACTGATGGAGTCTCAGATTCAACGAACAATCGACATGTTCCATGAGCAGATGCCGGTTGGGCAACAACGCAATCTTGTCGCTCTTGGCGGGGACATCCGGTTCGCAGCAAGCCAGCTAATCGAAGATTGGAGTATTATCGAAGGCGGAGTGATCTCTACGGATGCTCTTGAAGAATTCACAAACGACATCCTGCAAATGTCACTCGACAACATTGTGCGAAATTACGAACTGCGAGTGACACACCAGGAAGCCGAGACGCTCGGCCCTGCGTTACTCACTTATCTCTGTATCGCCAAGCACCTGAAGGTCTCTGAAATCCATATTTCCAGTATTAATCTTCGCGATGGGCTTTTGCAGGAGATGGCATTAGAAGAAGCTTGGAGCAAGGAATTCCAAAATCAAATCATTGGCTCGGTTTTAGAACTGGGACGACAATACGACTTCGATGAAGGGCACGCGCAACATGTTGCCGCGCTGGCGAGCCAGCTATTCCATCAATTACAACAGCAACATGATCTGGAACCAAGGTTTGAAACTTTTTTACATGTCGCAGCATTGTTGCATGAGATTGGGCTGTTCATCAGCAATCGAAGCTACCATAAACACACAATGTATCTGATCAATAACAGCGAGCTTTTTGGCCTTGGTAAAACGAACCTCTTACTAACAGCATTGATAGCACGCTATCATCGCCGTGCAACCCCTCAACCGAAACACACCGGTTATGCCACGCTCGATCGAGATAACCGTGTAGCGGTATCAAAACTCGCCGCAATCTTGAGAATTGCTGTGGCCTTGGATGCTTCACGCAATCAGAGCGTACACACAGTAAGTTGCATACAAAAAGACGAAACTCTCATTCTCTCCACCCCGGATGCCGTCGATCTTTCTTTAGAACAATTAGCTTTGCAACAAAGCAGTAACTTGTTTGAAGACACCTTCGGCATGAAAGTCCTCCTTAGTAACACCATGATTGACCCACGAAAAACCTTGTAAATATAAACCTTCATGTCTGATCAAGAACCACTATTTTTCAACCGCGAACTCAGTTGGCTCGAATTCAATCAACGAGTTCTGGGCGAAGCTCTAGACACAGGCGTTCCTCTGTTAGAACGCGTGAAGTTTTTAGCAATTACGTCTTCTAATCTGGACGAGTTTTACATGGTCCGCGTCGGTGGTCTCAACATCATGGTCTCAAACGATAAACACACGCCTGATATTACCGGACAAACTCCCGCTAAACAGTTGGAAGAATTGAGTCGGCGTACGCACGAGATGAGCAAGCAGCAATATCAATGCTTTAATCAGATGCTCGAGCCGGGATTGGAAGAAATTGGCATTCGCCGCTACTCACAACTCGATCTCAATGAGACTCAATACAAAGTTCTCCGTGATCGTTTTGATCGCGAAATCTATCCGATCATTTCTCCACTCGGGATTCATCCAGACGGCAGTATGCCTTTGATTGGAAACCAGGCAATTCACCTGGCCGTGAAAATCAAAGAAGACGATGCCGAACATCCTCACCGTATTATCATCCTGCCACTCGATTCGCCCGTACCACGTTTCTTTACGCTGCAATCAGATGACCGCCATGCCTACATTCTCTCGGAAGACGTGGTCAGCCTGTTTTGCGATCGTTTCTTTCCTAAACAGGAAGTTCTGGAGTGTGTACCGTTTCGAATCACTCGAAATGCCGACATGCGAGTGGAAGAAGAATTCTCCGCCGACCTAATGGAAGACATGTCAGCGTTGTTAGAGTCACGCAAAGACAGTGACTGTGTTCGTCTGGAAGCTGCCGCAAATTGCAGTGAACAATTGTTAACGGAATTGCAAACGCTGTTTGATGTTCCACCAGGATACACCTACATTTGCGATGGCCCATTAGATCTGAAAGCGTGGTTCCAAATCGCAGGGTTAAGGGGCTTTGAAGAATATCAGGCCAAGCCCTGGCCGCCAACGAACTCGCCAAGCATCGACCTGACGGAAAATATCTTTGACGAAATTTCCAAAAACGACGTCATCCTTCACCATCCATTTGAAAGTTTCAATCCGGTCGTACGTCTGGTCGAAGCAGCAGCTGACGATCCTGATGTACTGGCAATCAAACAGACGCTTTACCGCACAAGCAGGGACAGTCCGATCGTAGCCGCTTTGGTGCGTGCAGCCGAAAATGGAAAGAGCGTTACGGTAATCATTGAATTAAAAGCCCGATTCGATGAAGCTCGAAATATTGTAGGAGCCAAAGCTTTGCAACAGGCTGGTGCTCATGTAATTTATGGTGTGAAAGGTCTCAAAACGCATGCCAAGAGCCTCATTATCATTCGTCGGGAACCGCAAGGAATCCGACGCTACATGCACTTCGGGACAGGCAATTACAACGAATCCACAGCCAAACTATATACAGATGTCAGCCTGTTGACGAGTGATCCTATTCTGGGAAACGATGCCACTTCCTTCTTCAATGCCGTCACAGGGTTCACTCAGCCCAGCAGCCTGCAAAAACTGGCCATGGCCCCACTTACGCTCCGCAACCGCATCCTCGAACTCATACGTTTCGAAACGGGGCGTGCTAGGGAAGACAAAGAAGCCAGCATCACTGCCAAGATGAACTCACTGGTTGACCCAACGCTCATCAAAGAACTCTATAAAGCCTCGCAAGCTGGCGTGACGATCAATCTAAACATTCGTGGGATCTGTTGTTTACGACCAGGCGTTCCTGGTCTGAGTGAAAACATTCGCGTTGTAAGCATTATCGACCGCTTCCTCGAACACAGTCGCCTTATGCATTTTAATCATGGAGGAGAAGACATCGCTCTGATTTCAAGCGCTGACTGGATGCCTCGAAATCTAGACCGACGCGTCGAATTACTCATACCTATTGAATCTACCTCCTGTAAAAAGGTGATCATCCATGCCTTGAGAACGTTTATTTCCGAAAACGTCAAAGGACATGTCCTCCAGACTGATGGAACTTACCAACGGGTTCCTACTAAAAACGAAGACGATGAGATTCGCAGCCAAGAGGTCTTATATCAACAGGCTGTCAAAGCCGAGCAGCTTGCGAAGCAGTCTGCTCCAACCACCTTTGAACCCCACAAGGCATAGCGTGCTAAGGTAGGACGCATATGAAACACCTATTAATTCTTCGCCATGCTAAATCGAGTTGGACCGATCCTGAACTCTCCGATTTTGATCGGCCCTTAAATAAACGGGGACGACGAGTTGCCCCACTAATGGGAAACTGGATCGCAAAGCAGAATCTACAACCTGAAATTGTATTTTGTTCGCTGGCTGCCCGAGCTCAGGAAACACTCCAATTGGTCAGTGAAACTACCAATTGGGATCCTCAAGTAATTCACACGGCAGACCTCTATTTGGCGCCTGCTCACACTTATATCGAATATCTTACCCAATTACCTGAGCATATCAATTCAGCTCTGGTGATCGGTCACAACCCCGGAATAGAAGAGCTTGTCTACGGCCAGTGTGGGGAATTCCATCCTATGCCAACTTGCGCATTAGCGGTGATCGAATTCAATATTCACTCCTGGAAAACATTGCTCTCCAGTTCCGTTACAGGCCGGCTAGAACACCACATTCTGGCACGCGATCTAGAATAAACACCTTCTCAGCTAAAACTCGAATCCTTCACCTGAAAATGCTAAAATGGGCTCTTCGATCTTAATCTCTGGAGAGTATCTTATGACGCGTACGGCTATCTTCTCGTTGGTTTTGACAAGTCTTCTGACAACTCCTGTTTTGGCCCAGCCTCGCATTACCCCGGCAGGGCAGTTACCTCAGGACGTCCGTCTCCTACCACTTAAAGACCTCAATGGGTACTTCCCAATGTTTACGGCCGACAAGGAGGAAGACTGGGGCAAACGACGTAGCTACCTGCGACGAAAAATACTCGTGTCGATGGGACTCTGGCCGATGCCTGAGAAGACGCCTTTAAATGCCGTGGTTCACGGTCGTAAAGAAATGGATGGCTACTCCATTGAAAAAGTCTATCTTGAAACCATGCCCGGTTACTACCTAACTGGTAGCTTATACCGTCCACTTCATCTCGCCAAACAAACCGGTAAAATACCCGGCATCATCAGCCCACACGGACATTATCAAAAAGGACGCTTTTACGATGCTCCTAAAACTAAACTGGAGCAGCAATTAAAGGCCGGCGCAGAGAAATTTCCGGAAGGGGGACGCAACCCTATTCAGGCACGAAGTGTTCATTTGGCACGACTTGGCTGCACTGTTTTTACCTATGACATGGTCGGCTATGCAGACAATAATCAAATCAGCTATGTGCTAGCTCATGGATTTGCCAAACAACGTCCGCATATGAACCGAGCGGATCGCTGGGGATTCTTTAGCCCTCAAGCAGAAAACCACCTGCAAAATATCATGGGCCTGCAAACCTGGAATTCGATCCGAGCCCTTGACTTTATCAGTACGCTTGATGAAGTAGATACGGACCGCCTAGCTGTAACAGGCTCCAGTGGCGGGGGAACTCAGACATTCATGGTGTCCGCTATCGACCCTCGGATTAAGGTATCTATGCCTGCCGTCATGGTGTCAACAGCAATGCAAGGTGGCTGTACTTGTGAAAATGCCTGCCTGTTACGCGTGGGTGCCGGTAACGTGGACTTTGCCGCAATGTTCGCTCCCAAACCGCTAGGGCTTACCGCAGCTGATGACTGGACTGTCGAGATAGAAACAAAAGGCTTCCCCGATCTCAAAGCACTCTACACGCTGTTAGGCGAAGAAGACAATATCCACCTGGAAGCACATTTACAATTCCCTCACAACTACAATTATGTCTGTCGTAAGGCGATGTATTCCTTCATGAATCAGCATTTGGGACTTGGATATTCCGACGTCCCACCAGAACGCGACTATCAATATCAGGGGAGTGAACAACTTACCGTCTGGAATGATACCCATCCGGCACCAGAAGGTGGTGAGGAGTTCGAAAGTAAACTACTACAGTCCTGGAATAATGATGCTCAGACCAAGCTCGACGCACTGCTGACAAAACAACCAAAATCACTGCGGGCATTCAAGGAAATCGTTGGGGGAGCTATCGATATTGTTGTGGGGCAGGGGCTCCCAAAAGCCACCCGTCTTGACTGGAATCAAACTTATAAACAAGCGAAGAATAACTTCCTGGAAATCGGGGGGACACTAACCAATCTGGATTCTAAGAGTGCCAACCCCGTGTTATTCCTGTACCCTCAAAATTGGAATCAAAAGGTAGTCATTTGGATCACTGAAGATGGTAAAGACGGTCTCTACAAAGACGACAGCACACTTGTCACCGGAGTGAAATCACTGATTGATAAACAATACTGCGTGGTCGGAGTCGACTTGCTGTATCAGGGAGAATTTTTAGGCGACGGCAAACAACCGGAGCAAACTCGCCGAGTGGAATCCAATACACGTGAAGCGGCGGCCTATAGCTTTGGCTTCAATCACACGATGTTCGCCCGCCGCACACACGACATCCTGACGACAATCTCATTTATTTTACATCACGAGTCTTTACCTGAGGAAATTTCATTAGTGGCTATGGACAGTACTGGTCCTCTGGCAATCGCTGCTCGCGCACAGGCTCGTACTGTCGTGACTAAACTCGCTGTCAACTCCAATGGCTTCCGCTTCGCAAACGTTAACAACATTCACTCACCAAACTTCCTGCCCGGTGGTGCCAAATACTTTGACCTGCCCGGGATGCTGGCGGTTGCGACTCCTAATCAAACCTGGTTATCAGGAGAAAATGAAGTGCCGCAAGTTCTCGACAAAGCCTATAAAGTTGCTCGAGCCAAAGATCAGTTGATAACCGATCACGACGGTAGTGTTGACGCAATGCTGGAGTTTTTGCAGGCAGAGTCCAAATAGAGTACGTCAGAATAACTCCGCCCGTAACATCGGTCAGCATGGACTTGACGGACGCCTGCAAACGATGGGCATTGATTGGCTGAGGCTTATCCCTTCATTCTATCTACTGCAAAGCTCAGAGTTTCGGCTGGCTTCAGAGAACCTTGGGGCTATCTCTGCCCAAAGAATAAAGTGTGAACGCAACACTTCTCCTTATACTTCGTAGTCAGAAGCCCGTCGATCCCAGCCACACATCGGAAGATCACCGAATTCACGCTCCAGCTTTCCCAGGTCGTCAGAAAGTGAAAAACTGAAATTGAAGTATTCTTCGAGTCCCACAGTAATACGGCCCAAACCGTGCTCTTCTAACAGGACGACGCGAAGTTCCACATTGTCCATCGCCACTCTCCTTCTGCATGGATAACGCCTAAGAAATACCGATCTGGTGAGATTTGACGTCATCAGCCTCTCTCTAACTATTATTTCCAACGGCACAATTCGACGACCAGTTAAGTGAGAATTTAAATTATTTCAAATGCATGCTTTTAGAAGATAAAGTGGGGCATTTAGCTACAATGGGGGTAAGAATTAAATCATCCATAAGAGTGGACAATTGGATTGGACTTGCCACTTATTTGCAGGTTTCCTATACTTCTGAGGCTAAATCTACTGTTAATCCTTTTGCGTGTGAGCAGGATCTTGAATATGCAAATCAACGGAATCAATGGAGCTCAACCGGTCAACCCAACTAATCAAGTTGAGTCAGCCAAAGCCACACAAGCTGCTTCCATTACCAACCCAACCGACCAGGTCGACATTTCCACAGAAGCGGAATTGAACAGTCAGACCGTGGAGTTGGTGAATCAGTTAGAGATTCAGGATTTGCCAGAGATTCGTACTGACCGCGTAGCTCAGATTCGAGAAGCCCTTGAGGCGGGTACCTACGAAACTCAGGAGAAACTGGACATCGCTATTGATCGTCTACTCGATGAAATTGGCTAAAAGGGCTATACTGAACAAGTAAGTAAACAAGAATGCTCAGCTTACAAAGCTGAGCATTTGCTTTTGACAGTAAAGGCTGGCTAAAACAGAATCAGCGGCAATGGATCAGGATTACCGACTTAACGACGTGCAGGTCTCGATGACGCCCGAAGACCGTTTTGAGGAGTACCTGCAAAGCAAGGGCATGCGAAATACGCAGCAACGTCGCAATCTGATGGAAATCGTATACTCCCGGCACGAACACTTTGATGCCGATACGCTGATTGAGCAACTGCCCCGCAAAGGCAGTTCAGGATATGTAAGTCGCCCAACTGTCTATCGCACTCTGGCTGAATTCGTGGACGCAGGGTTGCTGCGAAAATTTGAGTTGGATGGTCGAGCGGTCTATGAACATGATTACGGCTATCCGCAACACGATCACTTGCATTGCACTGTCTGTGACGAGCTGTATGAGTTCCAAAGCGACGAGCTGATTGAATTGCGACGAAGCGTTGCTCGACAACACCGGTTCCGCGTCACCAGCCACCGGCTCATCATCTCCGGCATCTGTGAAAGCTGTAGCCGCACTCCACGCCGCAAGCGACGGAAGCAGGACCTCATCTAGCGGTGAGATTATCCGCCTTTAGACGTTGACTTCAGCAGCTAGTTCACCTTGGACATATGCCTCTCGAATCGGCTCAATCACTTCAGCTATGAATTCATCAACTTGTTCAGGCGAACGTCCAACGAATTGCTGTGGATCCATCAAAGCTGATAAATCCACACCTGCAAAAGCTTCATCCTGAGCCAAACGATCCAACAGATCGTTTGGTTTACCTTGCTGTTTCACTTCGGCTGCTGCATCCTGGCTGTGTTGACGAATACGCTCGTGCAGATCCTGACGATCCCCACCAGCAGCGACAGCCGCCATCAGAATATTCTCGGTTGCCATAAACGGGAGTTCATCATTGAGATTCTTGGCAATAACCTTTGGGTAGGTGACCATACCGGCACATACGTTCTGCAATAGAATTAAAACCGAATCAATTGCCAGGAAGGCCTGAGGAAGCACTAGACGGCGGTTGGCACTATCGTCGAGTGTACGCTCCATCCACTGAGTGGCAACCGTATTAGCGGTGCTCGACTGAAGACTCATGACATACCGACTCAAAGCACAGATACGCTCACTCCGCATCGGGTTACGCTTATAAGCCATCGCAGACGAACCAATTTGATGTTTTTCAAACGGCTCTTCAATCTCTTTGCGATTCGCCAGTAGGCGGAGGTCAGAAGCCATCTTATGAGCACTTTGAGCAACCCCCGAAAGCGCATCCAGAACCTGCGCATCGACCTTGCGGGAATAAGTTTGTCCCGTAACGGCATAGCTGGAGGAGAAGCCAGTCTTTTCAGCAACCTTCTGTTCGAGTAGACGCACTTTAGCATGATCGCCATCAAACAATTTAAGAAAACTTGCCTGGGTTCCCGTAGTACCTTTGGTGCTACGGGCCTTCATGCCGTCAATACGATGTTGAATATCTTCCAAGTCCATAGCGAAGTCATAAGCCCATAAGCAAGCTCGTTTACCCACAGTGGTGGGCTGAGCTGGTTGCAGATGCGTGAATCCCAACGTTGCCAACGACCTATTTTGCAAAGCGAACTTCCCCAAAGCATCGAGCACCGATGCCAGACGTTGACGGACATACTCTAACGCTTCACGCAAGAGAAGCACGTCCGTGTTGTCGGTCACAAAGCAACTGGTTGCTCCCAGGTGAATAATCGGCCGAGCATCCGGACAAACGTCACCGTAGGCATGCACATGAGCCATGACATCGTGACGCAACTTTTTTTCGTATTCTTTAGCGACAGTAAAGTCGATATTCTCGGCCTCACTTTTAAGCTGAGCAATTTGTTCGTCGGTAATCGGCAGGCCTAATTCCTGCTCTGCTTCAGCCAGTGCGATCCACATTTTTCGCCAAGTAGAAAACTTACGCTGCGGACTGAAAATCTCAGCCATTTCAGCGGAAGCGTACCGTGTAATCAGAGGGTTTTGATATTTGTCGTGGGACACGCCAACTCTCTCCAGTCAATAAAAAAAATCCTGCTCAGGCAGTAACTTATGCACCCGTATTCTACGTCAACTCGCACGTTCTGCGAACCGGCTCCATACCCAGTTATCGCTGTACCCGTCCGCTGGCATTTCCGCCGGCTAACGCTTCTACTTCTGCAACACTAACGTAATTGAAGTCCCCCTTAATCGAATGCTTCAGGCAACTGGCAGCCACTGCAAAGTCCAGCACAGCCTGCAGGGTGTCATACCTGGAATCGTTTAACGCATGAAGCAGGCCAGACGCAAAGGAATCTCCACCACCAACACGATCCACAATATGCCCTATTTTAAAGGACTCGTACTCACCCTCGTGATTCAAGGGTGAAAAAACAGCTGTGCCTTCTGCGTCGTAAAGCATGGCTCCCCAGTTATTATGGTCAGCGGAGATACTTTCGCGCAAAGTGATCGCCACTCGCTTCACATTCGAATACTTAGCTACAATCTGCTGAGCGACGTCCTTATAAGCAGCCACGTTCAAATGACCTGCCGTAACATCCGTATCTACTGGATGAATGTCCAAAACATCCGCCGCGTCTTCTTCGTTTCCAATCACCAAATCCACGAAAGGCAACACTTCAGCCATACACTGACGGGCCAATTCCTGTCCCTGAATGTCCGGGTGCCATTTCCATAATTTCTTTCGGAAGTTCAAGTCACAGGAAATTTCGACGCCTGCTTCTTTCGCTTGTTTCACTAATTCCAAATTAGCCTCATAAGCCTGTCTGCTAACGGCAGGAGTAATCCCTGAGATGTGTAACCAATGCACTCCTTCCAGGATAGAAGCAAAGTCGTACTCAGATGCCTCCGCCAGCGAAACACTACTGTAGGCTCGATCATAGAGCACTGTCGAACCCCGTTGGTTGGCACCGCATTCGACGTAGTAAACACCAAGTCGCCCGGCACGAGTAAGGATTTGGGAAGTATCAACTCCAAGGCCTCGCAAAGACGTCTTAAGACTCTCAGCAAGCGTATTATCCGGTAGAGCTGAGACATACCGAACCTGATTACCGAACATTGCTAACGACGCACATACATTCGCTTCCCCACCTCCCCAGGTAATCTCCACTCGTCCTGGCAACACCTGTCGCAAACGCAACTTATGTTCAGGTGCTACTCGCATCATTACTTCGCCGAATCCTAAAAACATCTTTGATCCTCAAACAACTTGTTGGAATGCCATTATTTACTCTGCCCAAAAAAATCATTCTACATGTTTGTCAGGTCGTCCTCACCGTGCCCTGCCAACTGTTGCAGAGCGGCAGCCAATGCTGCCTGATACTTCCTGTCTCTGGCATAAATTCGACAGATCCGCTGAGCAACCGGCTGACGATCGATCAGTTCATGGCTGGTTAATGGTCGAATCTGGTCTGTAGCCGAGTCAAACAAATAGTTTTGGCCAATGGCTGGGCCCTGTACCAGTGGCCGAAATATATGTCTCGCAATATCAATCCTGAGTTCCAGTTCCTGTAATGACTCGGGCAGGAACGAACGAAGCTTTTTCTCAACGAATTCCTGATCAGTAAAAATGCTACTGGCCTCACTATCACCTTCGCCAAAAGTCATTGTTCGCTGACAAACCATTGTCCAGGGAACCTGACACTGCAGTAGCTCCTGCCACTTCGCTCCTAACTCTCCCTTTTCACCCGGCTCATTTTTCCAACGCCCAACATCTACTAGCAAAGACGCCTCCGTCAGCTTTTGATATTCTGAAAGATGCTCGCATGGATTACCCGGGAATAATAACGGCATCGAACGAGCAAAGACATCAGCTAACGCAATGTCGATGCCGCGAACACTACGGTGAAAATATACATTGCGAAACAATTCCGCTCTGGCTCCCATAAATCGCAACAAAGCGTGAATGCCTCGATCATGAATAGTTAAGCCCGCCTGGCTAAAGAAGGAGTATCTGACCAAACGCTCCAAATCATAGGAGCGTTGGCTATAACCGGTCATGTAAGCATCTCGCAGGACGAAGTCCATATTGTCGATAGTATAGATTCCACTCAATAAGCTACGCAGGAATAACAGCCATTGAGGACGCTGTTCTTCGTCACTTTGAGGGCGTTGAATAATCCAGGCAACATGTTCCGGGTCCAACTGCTCATCATCCTCTAAACGGCTATTGGGATTCCCCCGCAACTGACTGAGAAGCTCTGCCAACTCCGACTGAATAATTTGAGCCCCCAAAGACTCATGAGTTTCACCAAATGCTCGAAGATAGTGTTCATCGAAGAAATGGCCAAACGGCCCGTGTCCCACATCATGTAATAAGCCGGCCATTCGCATTAAGGATTCAACGTAACCCAAACTTGGTACGTCCACACAAACCTGTTTCAAGCTCGGGTACAAACTCTGAGTCCAGAGGCTGGCCAAATGCATGACCCCCAGAATATGTTGAAACCGCGAATGCTCCGCCGTCGGATAGATCCACCAAGCTGTCTGCAACTGATGAATATGACGCATTCGTTGTACCCATGGATGATGGATTACATCCTCTTCAAATACCGCCTGACTATCTGAAGTAACTCGGTCGTCACGCTTTCCTACGGGAATATATCCATGAATAGGGTCGTGAATCAGGGTCTCTAAATGAAATTCATGCATAGAAACGATTGTAACAGGAACCAATTCTGGCATGTTCCTTAGAAGACGCACCTCTTTTAAGAATCCCCTCAAAGGCGGGGATTTTATCCACTGGCAGTGAATGGTTAGAGCGAATTCTCTGATAGACATGCTCTAAATCAGAAAAGAATGTTAAACTGCGCTAGCTATAACATTTATTTAATATGACTCAACATCGATTTTCGTAAGATTGGAATAATCCATACCAGCACTATTCACGTTATCAACCGTATTTCACCGATAGATGAAAGAGTTCGGGATGATATCGAGAGTGCACCAGGCGGGGTTTGAAACTACCATTCCTGCCTAATCGATAAAGTTTCCCAAACTAAGCCCAAAACAACCCGCATCTGACATGTAATGTAAAGCGATGTCCCCTTTACATTAGTAATAGGTCTAACTGATAAAGCTCGGCACATGCTCATCAAAGACCTGACAACCAAAGGAATTGCACCGTGACCAATTCGTTCTCGAAACTAATGGTAGCCTTTGCTCTTACTACCGTTTTTGGAGTAGCGTCAGTATTTGCTGCACCTTCAACGGACCAGTTGCTACCAGATACCACAAAAGCATATTTTGCCGTTCCTGATTTAGACGAGCTTCAACAACGATTTGAAAAGACTCAAATTCATCAATTAATGACCGATCCTGTCATCAAGCCTTTTGCTGAAGATCTGAAACGCCAACTTCAATCTCGCTTCGATCAAACAGGCATTCGTTTAGGAATCAGCTTTGAGGATCTGGAAAACCTGAGTGCCGGTGAAGCAGCTTCGGCTGTGATTGCCGTTGAAGATGAAGTGCAACCACATGCTCTAGCCTTAATCGTGGATGTAACCGGTTCGTTGGAGGATGCACAAGAATTGGTTAATCGTATCGGAGAAGAACTGGTAGAGCAGGGTGCAGAAGAATCCTCTATCGAAGTGGCCGGTCAGGAAGTTACTAAGTACACCGTTACAGATGAAGACAATCCAGAAGTCTCCTACAATGCCTACTACATCATTCATAAAGATCACATCATCTCTACCGATCATACTAAAGTATTGTCCGATATCATGGGTCGCTTTGAAAACCCCGGAGACGACAATGTCGCCAGCCTTGAAGCCTATCAGGTTGCTATGCAACGCTGCGATGATGCGTCAGAAGTAGCCGCTCAGATTCGCTGGTTTGTTGAACCTTTCGGTTATGCAAAAACAGTGCAAGCCGCAGCCGGTGTTGAACCGCAGGGCAAAAACTTCCAGGAATTACTTTTAGGGCAGGGGTTCGGGGCAATTCGCGGACTCGGCGGTTGGGTCGTCGTTGCTGAAGGCGAAAAAGAATTCACACACCACACTTTCGTGTACGCACCGCGTGACGCGCAAGGCATTGAATCCCAAATTGCGTTAGAAGATGAAGCCGCAGCAAATGGAATAGAAAAAGACGAACGAATCGCTGCCAAAGATTCCGATCAATATCGTTTGGCCGCTCGGATGCTGGACTTTCCCAACTCCGAAAATCAAGCACCACAATCATGGATACCATCGAATGTGAGTACTTACACGACCATGAACTGGAATCTGCGAGATACCTTTGAATACGCCAAGACTTTAGTCAATGAATATCTGGACGCCGAAGAAGGGCAGGATCTGTTCGAAGAAATTCTTGAAGGGATCGCCCACGATGTTAATGGTCCTCAGCTTGATATCCGAGACGAACTTGTCGGCTACCTGGCTGGTCGCGTATCGATCATGACAGGCTTCAAAGAACCTGTCGACATTGACACTCATCAGTGGCTGGCTGCCATCGACATAACCGACGCACCGGCTGTCCGTAAGGCTGTTGCCAAATTCATGAGTGCCGAACCGAACAAACAGGAACGTGAATTCAATGGTTTCACAATCTACGAAGTACTAAACGTCGAGGAAGAAATCGACATTGAATTAAATCTTGAATTTGGTGATGACAGCTTCGGGGGCGAAGGCTTTGGCGGAGATGAAGGATTCGGCGGCGAAGACTTTGGAGCACCTGAAGAAGAAGCCGCAGGCCCTCAACCTCTCATCAGTCAATGGGCCGTTACCGTTTCGGACAGTGGTCACATCATCGTTGCCTCAGGCGCCGACTTTATCGAAGATCTGCTTCAAGCCAAGGAGGCCAGCAAGCTTGACGATACGGACGACTATCAACGAGTAGAAGCTGCTCTGAAATCTCTGGGTGCAAACTCCACTAGCATGCGAATGTTCAGCCGGCTGGATAAGAAGAACGAACCTAACTACAAGCTCCTCCAACAGGGCAAGATGCATCAGGCAGACACGATTGCCGGCAAACTTCTTAATCGTCTGATGGGTTCACCTAAAGAAGATGAAAACATCGAGAAACTCGACGTATCTAAGATGCCTGAATTCGAAAAGGTTGCCAAATATCTAGGGCCATCGGGCACCTATGTCCAAAGTCGCGAAGATGGCTGGTTTATTTCGGGTGCTGTTCTAAAAAAGAACTAACCAGCCCTCAGCTGTTAAGCAGTCGTTACTGAAAAATCAACGGTGGTAAACACGAACATCTCGATTTGTGTTTACCACTTCTAGTGACCAGCGATAGAACTTACCATCCAACAATCGGGCCGGTGAACCGAAGTACCTGCCTAATTCTTCAAGTTCCTGATCACGAGGCTCTTTTTCAGCTGGTTTCAAAGCTGATACCACGAGTAGATAGTAACGGTGGCCAGAAGCAACCTTCATAGCGAACTGGCCTTGTGCGCCAGCGGTCGTAATATCCCCGCCAAGCCGACGGATTTCCAGAATCGTTGGTAGCGATTCGTCTAACGGGACTCCCGCAACAATACCGTTTTCCACGAATTTTTCACTCGGCAATGAATCCTCTGGCAGCAACATCACCAGCGCCATTTCGTCGATCGCTTCGGGATCGTTGTCCGTACGAAAGGTCACCCGGCCTTCAAAATTCACGTAGTCATCTACACCGGCTATCTCAGTCTCAACCTGCGATTTCGATCCGGGACTCATCATCGCACCTAACCAAAAGCTCGTGACAGCCACAAACAAAATCAAAGCGGCAAACATGTACAAGCTACTTCTTGATACACCTAACTGCCTGTGGGCTCGACGATGTGAGAGGATTTTAGAATCGGCCGTGGTTTCTTCTGACACACGATCGGCCAAGTCATCAAAAACCTTGGAGGAAACTTCCACCTTACGACGTCGATCTTCAAGTAAGCTGCTTTGAACAAGCTCGTTTTCTTTTGACAGCGATGAACCGCTTTCAGCACATTGCTCACCCGTCGAAGCCAAATTGTCTTTAGCATCTGCCGGCACTTCAAGAGCGCTTAGATCGCTCTCTAAATCTGAATCCGTGATTTCCACCACGGATAGATCAACCAATTCCGGATCTTCCGATACCACAGGGGGCGCCGTAATCTCAGGTGGCTGAGAAACCACCGGGGGAGCAGCAAGAACTTCCGATTCCTCCGCGGCCACGGCAGGCGGAACCCGCAATTGTGCATGACAACCTGGGCAGGTTGCTTCCGTATCAGCCCGAGAAACAGGGACTCTTAGTGACTGCTGGCAATGAGGGCAATTAAACTTGATCATAAGGGCAATGATATTACACGCCAATTGGACGTATTAAATCTCAGGAGTTGAACTTGGTTCAGGAATCGTGTCCTTATTAGATTGTTCAACAAGATAGAGTGCCATTGCAAGTACTAGCAAAAAGAAAACGATCACAGATACCAACAGTCCGATCACCGAAATCACCAAAAAAATCTGACTTGCGCCACCGCGTTCAAAGTTACCAGCTACTAACGCAGCACCGCCGGACACCAAACTAGTGACGGCCGCTGATACGAGAATCAAAAGCAAAACGACTATGATACGCCGAAGCATTACAGTATCTCCCCCATTCTTCCTAACCTGAGCATTTTAAGGTAGCGGACGCCGATGTCAACAACTCCGGTGGATTGTCTTTATTAAGGTCGCTCACACAGAAGCCAAATCCACCGCCATTTGTTTGCAATTGCAGCGAAGATTCTGGTCAAATGACATTAGACAGCAATAATATTGACACCGGCTCTAACGCTAATTTTGCCGATAAAGATAAACAGGAACATCACTATTGTTAACCTTGTCTCCCGTAATATGAGTTATTGACTGTGCTTTCAGCACCTGCCAAATTTCGAAGAACCAATTGTGCCTCGGCTGTTGGCATTAGTTTGCTTATGCTCATATTTATTGCCAGTGGACTTCCGGCGGCAATTTATACGTTAAAGAACAACGTCCAGGTCGAGGGAGAACCCGGAAAGATCGGGGGCATCGGAGAAACGCCGCTAGCCTCCGGAAACACGGCAGGTGAAGTCTCCAATAAGTTAGTCCACTTTGCCGATGACGGGATTCGCCGCACTTTCTTTTCGCAGTACCAAGTACTCAATTTCGTTAACTCACCTTCTGGCAGTCTCGAGCGAATCATGCTGAAACAACGGGTTGCAACCGTTGGGAAACGATTGGTCGCTGTCGGCCCCATTCTGAATATTACGACCTTTGATGACTTCGGACGACGCACAGTCACCATGAAAGATGCTCGAGGCTCACTCCATCTTGTCCAGGGAGTTACCGAAGTAAATTCAAAATACATTAAGCTTGAAACCCTATTCACGAAGACACCTATTATTTGGGAAACACGGCTCGCCACCAGTAGCATGCCGACTCCAATTCTGAGCAAAATCCTGAAAACCCATCTGGATATGAGAAACCCGGATGATCGGCTGAAGATTGTCAGGCTCTACATGCAATGCGAACGATATCGAGAAGCCATGTTCGAATTGCAATCAGCGATCGAGCAGTTTCCCGAGTTGGCAAATCTCAAAGAACAGATTTCTCAGCTTCGACAAGCTCTTGCTGACAGACTTATCGAAGAAATCGAAAGCCGACAACGGGCTGGACAACACTCACGCGTATACACATGGTTAGACAATTTCCCCAGTGACGGAGTGGCGGTAGAAACATTGCTCCGCGCGCGAGATTTACTAAAGGATTATGACGAACAATCGAAACAGCGTGATGTCGTCTTCGCTTTGTTCGACAAACATGCCTCCCAACTGGAGGAGCAGGAAACCACAGAGGCCGTTGCCAGGATCCGCAAAGAGATCTTCGGTGAACTGAATATCAACACGCTGCCAAGGTTCGCAGACTTTGTCAGGCTTAGCGAAGATCCAGAGATTGGCTTCGATCAAAAACTAGCCATGGCGATCAGTGGCTGGTTGATGGGGCAGGGTGAAGTCACCCAGAACCTAGCTGTTGCCATTTCGTTATTTGATGTTCGCAATGCTATTCGTGAATACCTGACTAGTAAAAACACCGAACAACGTCGTGAAATACTCAATAAGATTGCTGGGCTCGAAGGTGGCACGCCTGCAAATATCGCACGTTTACTCAATGCCATGAAACCCGCAATCCCGCTTGAACCGCAGGCACACGAAGATCCGTTACATTTCACTTTTGAAACGACGGGAGCGGACGACAAGATTTTCCGCTATGTCGTTCAATTGCCACCGGACTACGATGCCTATCGCAAATATCCAACCATTGTGAGTCTTCATGGAGCGGGTAATTCTCCTGAACAGCAAGTCGATTGGTGGGCCGGGTCCTACAATAAACAAATGGATATGCGACTAGGGCAGGCTTCTCGACATGGTTATATCGTGATCGCTCCAGCGTGGACTGAAGATCAGTATCAAGCTTCTTACCAGTATTCTGCTCAGGAACACTCCAGAGTGCTTTACGCTTTACAGGAAAGTCTGCAGCGATTTGCGATTGATACAGACCGCGTATTCCTAAGTGGTCACAGTGTCGGTGGAGATGCAGCCTGGGATATCGGGTTAGCACACCCGGATCTATGGGCCGGCGTACTCCCGGTTTGTGCGACAGCAGGCAAATATGTCACTCGGTACTGGAAAAATGCCAAACACGTTTCCCTCTACTTCGTGTCGGGTGAAATGGATGGAAATCGGATAGCTCAAAACGAACGTGACTTCAACCGCTATTTAAATCGTTCCGGCTTCGACACGATGATCGTCGAATACAAGGGCCGCGGGCATGACCATTTCCAGGATGACATTCATCACATGTTTAGCTGGATGCGATTTCATCGTCGGGAATTCAACGTTCCCGAATACAACGTCACAACACTTAGACCCTGGGACAATTACTTTTGGTGGGCAGAGTTTACCGATTTTCCTCCGGATACGGTGACGTTACCACTGGAATGGCCTCCAAGTACTGCGCGAGCGATAGAAATCGAAGCGTCAGTCAGTCCAAACAATCGAATACGAATTAAGAGCGCAGCGGCAAGCATCTCGGTCTTCTTAACCCCGGATCTAGTCGACTTTGAGAGGAATGTCACACTCAACGTCATCGGACGTGAACGCATTGTACCTGTCACCGCCAGTGCTGAAGTCATGCTCGAAGATGTACGTCTGCGAGGAGACCGTCAGCATCCGTTCTGGGCGAGATTCGATTTTACTCGAACGCAGTAACGGCCAGTTGCATCCATTATTAATAGCGGGCGAGGTCACCCACCTTGCGGTTAGGCATGACGGCTTCAAGAGATTCTGTAGCACGCTCCACCATAAACTTGAGATCGCTGGCAACTGCGATAAACTGCATACCTTGTTCTGCGCGAGCCAAGGCACCTTCAGGATCCATTTCATGAATTCCTGTTGGAGTTCCAACTGCTTTACCAGCGCGAATCACTTCCTGAATAGCGGCTTCATGTTCTTCCGCGGTAGGGAATGATCCGTCTTCTTCACGCATTTGAAATCGAAGGTCATTGGGGCCAATAAAAATCGCGTCGCAGCCTGGCAGGTTATAGATAGCTTCAGCATTAGCCACACCCTCCGGGCTTTCAGTTTGCAGCACAACAAGAATTTCATCATTTGCCTGGGCTCGGTAATCGCCGGCTGTGGCTCCAAAGTTCATATTATGGCTACCACCGCCAACGCTGCGATTACCCTCCGGTGGAAACTTAGCTGCCGCGATAGCCGTCTTTGCCTGGTCCACGGTATCGACCATCGGTACGACGATTCCCCAGGCGCCGGCGTCTAATACTCGTTTAATATAATGATGACTCCCTTCCGGAACACGAGCCAGAGGTACACAACCAGCATCTGCAACAGCAGCAAATATCTGTTCCGCCTGACTCCAATCAAACGCTCCGTGTTCGATATCAAGGGTAAGCCAATCCCAACCCATCCGTGCCATCACTCGAGTTCCAAGGAAATTGCCCAGAGTTAGCCAGGTACCAAAGGTTGGCTCACCATTTCGTAGTTTCTCTTTTACTGGATTCTTTCGCATGGGTTGGACACCTTTACGGTAATGAGGGTTCATAAAGTGGATAATACTAGTCTTTCAAGTTCCCGAACGACTCTCAAGTACCCTCAAGAAGAATTCGAAAACTACTGACTTGCTAAATCTATGGCTAGGAAAACCCGATATTAAAGAAGAAGGGGAATTTCATAATGTCACAACCAATACCAAGCCCATTATTTCGCCAACGGAGCCGACTCTTCTGGCGTAGCGTTGCCGTCTGCCTTTTACTGGTCAATGTCCTCCAAGCACAGCCTGCAGACCGCTACGAAGCTGCACGTAAGCAAATGGTGCATACTGCGGTTATTGGGAGCGGAGTCAAACATGAACGCGTGATTCAGTCGATGCTGACAACACCTCGACATGAATTCGTACCGATCAACATTCGCAATCAGTCCTACTTCGATATGGCGTTGCCAATCGGTGGACAACAAACAATTTCAGCACCGTTTATCGTGGCTTATATGACCGAAGCTCTGAACCCCCAACCCACCGACAAGGTATTAGAGATTGGAACCGGCAGCGGATATCAGGCTGCAGTGCTTTCTCCGCTGGTAGGGTCCGTTTATTCCATCGAAATTGTGGAAGAGCTCGGCTATAAAGCGAAGTCAACACTACAGAAGCTCAAATATAACAACGTCAAGACAAAAGTTGGGGACGGATTTAAAGGCTGGGCTGAATATGCTCCGTTCGACAAGATCATCGTGACCTGTTCACCGGAACGAATCCCCATTCCTCTCGTACAGCAACTGAAGGAAGGGGGACGCATGGTGATCCCTGTTGGACAAAGATACCAGCAAACAATGTATATCATGCGAAAAGAAAATGGAAAGCTCAAGGCAGAAGCACTGCGTCCAACATTGTTTGTCCCGATGACAGGTAACGCGGAAGATAGCCGTCAAATAAAACCAGACCCACTTAATCCTCAACTGTTTAATGCTGACTTCGAAACCGTCAAAGAAGGTTATGAGTTTATCCTTGGCTGGTACTACCAACGTCAAGTTAAATTGGCATCCGGATCAGATACCGCGCAGGGAAAGTACTACGCTAAATTCACCAATGAAACTCCCGGACTGTCGTCACATATGCTTCAGGGGTTTGCGATTGACGGTCGAGCTATTGGTAGTCTGGCAATCGGAGTACAAATTAAACTAGACGAGGTTCGGCAGGGTAGAACAAGAGATGAAATGCCTCTGTTTGCCATCTCGTTCTACGACGACAGCCGACGTGAAGTCGGAGTAGTAACGCTGGGACCGTTTATTGGTACTCATAACTGGAGCCCCGCACAAAAAATCGTACGCGTCCCTATTCAGGCACGTGAAGCTATCCTGCGTGTCGGATTGTTTGGAGGTGTCGGTGAGTTCTCTGTCGATGACCTGAAGATACGACCAAACAAACGCTAGTCCCCGCGGTTTCTATGCTCGCATTACACTGGCCCTGGTGTTAAAATAGGCAAGATAATAAGTTGTGCTTCCGGAGGTTTGCCCGCAGTATTTTTGGGCGAACTCACAAAGAAGCAAAAAAAGCGAGGAAATTCGATGCGTAACCTGAAATCTCTAATATTCCTAACGGCTCTAACACTAGGTGCTTTTGTAACCCCTAAGGCCGAAGCCCAATTACTCAACCCATGCTGTCAACCAGTCACGGTTTGCTGTGGGCCTGTGCTTGTACGCCGACCGATCATTCGAAACGCTGCTGCGGAATTACGTATGGCCGTAAATTACCATCTCAACTATCGCTTTTATCGTGGGGTAGTCTATAGCAGTCCGGTGATCACTCACCACAATAGTGCTGCTACTCCAACTCCAGCCGAATCTCATGCATCTGAAAAACCATATCTTGACGAATCAGATGGGCCAAGCGACTCCGTACTGCAACCCGTTCAGCCAGCAACTCCGCTTCAACCTGTAGAACCTCAGCCGCTGCCCACCGGAGATTCACCACAGGAAGGGGCCGATCTAGATGCTGAACCGCGACAACCGCAGGCTGCTCCCGGAGACAAACCAGTTGAGACACCAGAAAATGATGATACCTTCCAGATTGAACAACCGACCACTGCCACAATCGTCGTGACGGTACCCAAAAATGCCATCGTCACTATCAATGGCAAGCCAACCACATCGGTTGGCCCGACTCGTACTTTTATTTCACGCAATCTCGACCCGACTGCTCGCTATCGCTACAACATCGAAGTCAGTTGGATAGCCGGGTCCTCCAAATTTAAAGTTGCCGAAGCAATCGAGCTAGTTGCTGGTGGAACCATTGCCAAATCCTTTTCCACTTCTTACGCACCTATCGCAGTAAAAAAATAGCGTTGAATTAGCCGTTGCCGATTTCCGTTACCGAATGCATACTAAAAAGTTCCTTGGGTAGAGACCTGCCTAAGGAACTTTTTTAATGAATGAAGTATTTTCAAACCAAATTATTCATCCTCTTTTAGGAACGATATTGTGTACGAAAACATTGCCTTGGTCGGAGCGACCGGTGCAGTAGGAACCATTGTCCGTCAATTGCTAGACGAGCGGGACTTTCCCTTTAATACGATGCGATTCATCGCATCCAAACGCTCAGCAGGCACGAAACTGACATTCAAAGGTGAAGAGTACACAGTGGTAGAATTAGGGCCTGATGCTTTTGAAGGAATCGACCTGATTATTGCCAGCACACCTGATGAAGTTGCCGCAGAACTGGTTCCTTGGGCCAAAGCGGCGGGGGCTGTCGTGGTCGACGAAAGTGGGTTCCACCGCATGCTTCCCGAGGTTCCGCTGATCGTCCCGGAAGTCAATCCTGAAGCGACCAAGAATCACAACGGAATCATTGCCAGCCCCAACTGTTCAACAACTCAAATGGTCGTTGCCATGAAGCCTATCCACGATGCTGCTCGAATTAAACGAGTGGTCGTCAGTACGTATCAGGCAACAAGCGGAGCAGGGCTCGCTGGAAATGTTGACCTCGAAGAAGGTACGAAAGCTGCCGTTCGCGGTGAAAACTACGAGTACAAAGCGTTCTCCCATCCCATTGCTTTCAACCTAATTCCTCAAATTGGCTCACCAAAGCATGAGGGCTATACGTCGGAAGAAATGAAGATGGTTTGGGAAACCCAAAAAATCTTCGACGACGAATCCATTCAGGTTTGCCCCACTGCCATTCGAGTTCCTGTAGCCAACTGCCACAGCGAAAGCATTCTCGTGGAAACCGAACAAAAGCTCACCGCGGAACAGGCTCGAGCATTGTTTCAGGCTCAAGATGGCATCACGGTTATCGACGATCTGGATAACGGCATTTACCCGATGCCTAATAACAGCACTGGATCAGACGAAGTCTATATTGGACGCATCCGTGAAGACTTCACATCTCCAAACGGTATCGCATTCTGGTGCGTTAGCGACAACCTGCGTAAAGGTGCAGCGACAAATGCGGTTCAGATTGCAGAACTGCTGATCGCGCAATCTGCTGAATAAGAATCCCGGTTAATATCGATGACAAAGCATACTTATCGAGGCAAGCTCGCTTACGATGGCACCAAGTATGCCGGCTGGCAGGTTCAACCCAATCAACGAACCATCCAGGGACTTATGGAAACCGCGGTCCATAACGTCACTGGCAAGGAGGTTAAAGTAATTTCCAGTGGCCGTACCGATGCCGGTGTACATGCTCATGGTCAAGTCATCTCCTTTAAGGTCGATAGTGAGCACTCCCCCGACGTCTTGTGTCGAGCGATAAATGCCCATACACCATTCGATATCTATCTACGCAGCCTAGAAATCACCCGGGACGACTTTCATCCCATCCGAGACGCTGTTAGCAAACGTTACCGGTACCTCATGCAACCCGGCCCGGTCATGGATCCACTCTCGCTGAAATACGCGTGGTCACACCCCAAAACGGTGGATTTGGATGCGATGTGTACAGCGGCAAATTATTTTATCGGAGAGCACGATTTTGCCAGCTTTGAAGCATCCAAAAGCGACCGGAAAACGACGGTTCGAAATATCTTTTCTCTCGACCTAATGGAACATTATGCCCACGATGCCAGATTTATTAAAATCGATATTCGGGCAGACGGATTTCTCTACAATATGGTTCGGAACATCGTAGGATCTTTAAGTCGGGTGGGAACCGGGAAGCAAAAGCCTGAATGGATCCTGGAAGTCTTTGCTGCCCGTGACCGTAAACGAGCAGGGCAGACCGCACCGGCCGAAGGTCTTTATCTGATGGATGTCGATTACGGAGAAACCGAATAATATGTACACCCAATTGAATGTAGGTTAAAACCCTTCCTATGAACGTTGTGCATATCATTACCCGAATGATTGTCGGTGGAGCGCAGGAAAATACACTGCTCAACTGCATCGACTTGATCGAACAATACGGAGATCAGGTTACTCTGATCACCGGTCCTTCCGAAGGTCCCGAAGGACAACTTCTGCAACGATTCAACCATCCTCAGCTGAGGATTGTCGAGGCCTCGGCGCTCACACGAAATATCAAGCCCTGGCAGGATTGGAAAGCTTACCGTCAAATAAAGCAAATTTTGCGTGATATTGAACCCAGCGTCGTACATACGCATAGCGCCAAGGCCGGCCTTCTAGGACGTCTCGCAGCCTGGAAACTCAAGATCCCCGCCGTCATCCATACAGTTCACGGAGCCCCATTTCATGCGTACCAATCGAAATTGGCCCGGAATCTATTCGCCTGCTGTGAAAGATACGCGGCCAAACGTTGCCACCGCCTACTTTGTGTAGCCGATGCCATGACCGATCTGATGGTCGAGGGCAGGGTGGCACCACGCAAGCAATTCACAACCGTGTACAGCGGCATGGAAATTGACGACTACCTGCAAGCAGGTCAATTTCGGGAACAAGTGCGTGCAGAATTCGGTTTTAGTGATGATGATATTGTTATTGGGAAGATAGCACGTCTCTTTCATCTCAAAGGCCATCAGTATCTAGTCGAAGCTGCCAAACTAGTAATCGCCCAAAACGAAAATATCCACTTTCTGCTAGTCGGCGACGGTGCGTTACGAGAAACTATCGAGTCGCAAATCGCAGCAGAGGGGTTACAGAAACATTTTCACTTTACCGGCTTAGTGCCTCCGACAGACGTGCCGAAGTATCTGGGAGCCATGGACATCCTGGCTCATACAAGTCTGCGAGAAGGATTGGCACGTGCCTTGCCACAGGCACTCCTGGCTGGCAAGGCTGTCATTAGTTTTGATATCGACGGGGCACGAGAAGTTTGTCTTACCGATAAGACTGGTATCTTAACGGCTCCCAAAGACGTCCAAGCCCTTTCCCATGCAATTGTCCGTCTAGCAGAAGCGCCAGAGTTGCGTGAACAACTTGGCTCCGCAGGGCGCGCCAAATGCCGTGAAATGTATTCTCATCAACTGATGACAGATCGTATCAGGGCTATCTACGAGGAAGTTCTCGATAAGATTTAAACAGTTCTGTTTAGAGGATGCATCGCAAATAGTAGTTTCCGCGACGTTTGTTTTCTTGTACACTTCAGCCAATAATTTATCATTTGCATCTAAGAGACTGTGGGGACGGAACTCATTTGCAATCTTTTCTATTAATACCAGAACTTCAGTGAGGCCGCAGTGGGACACGGGAAAGACTTTATCGATCACTATCGAATTATTCGCTTAATTCGCTCTGGTACAACCTGTCAGATTTTTGAAGCCGTCGATGGCAATACCAACCAGAAAGTCGCACTTAAGGTTTTGACGGCACAAGCTCGTCACAACAAAGTAGAACGCAAGTATCTACAACACGAATATGACATTGCCAGCAAACTGGAACACGAAAACGTCATCGAAGTCTATGGTGTACGTACGACTGGAAATGATCCTTATCTATCTCTTGAATTTGGGCAGCAACTAAACCTCAAACAACGTTTGAGAGCGGATCAACATCTGATGGCCTATCGGGCGGATACAATCATTGAAACATCTGCTTTGGGCTTGGGGCATCTTCATGACCATCGCTGGGTTCATTGTGATGTCAAACCGGACAACTTTCTCGTGGATGACCAAGGATCGGCAAAGCTTATTGACTTTGCTCTCTGCCATCCATCACGCACAGGTTTTCTGACGAAGTTTGGGTTTGGACGACCGAAGGGAATTGCTGGAACCCGGAGCTACATGTCCCCTGAACAAATTCGTCACCAACCACTCGATATCCGTTCAGACATTTATGGCCTTGGCTGCATGTATTTCGAAATCGTAGCTGGCAAAGTTCCCTTTACCGGGACTTCTCCAGAAAACCTGCTCTACAAGCATCTGAATGCCAAGGCACCGCCGGCAAATACCGTCAACAAAAACGTAACGCAGGAGTTTAGTGATTTAATCGAGGCTATGCTTCGGAAAAAAAAAGAGCAGCGGCCTGACAACCTACAGAAAGTGCTAAGCCATCTTTCAGCCATCCGAATTTTTCGGAGTAAGCCACCGCATCCGTCTGAAATCGCATCTAAAGACGATGAAGCGTAACGACCGAGAACAACGAATAGACGTTTCAAGATCTCCTATTAGTGTTTACTATAATGAATGTAAAACTAGTTAGCTGAATTACCCGGCTAAACAAAACGGCGGCGATAAAGAATCCGCTAAGGAAAAGAAGCTTGGATATCCAAAGGAAAATCCATGAGTAACGCGGGACCTGGTCTGGCATTTGAACAACCGATTTACGAGCTCGAGCAGGAATTAGGGTCTCTCGAGAGCGACGAAGCTGGCAACGTCCAGTCCGCCAAAGTTCGTGATCTGAAGAATCGCATCGCAGATGTCACTCGTGATATCTACACCAATTTGTCACCCTGGGAAACGGTTCAGGTCGCACGCCATCAAAACCGTCCCTACACGCGAGATTATCTCAATTTGGTTTTCGACGAATTCGTCGAACTTCATGGAGATCGCAAGTTTGGTGACGATCGAGCAATGCTAACGGGTTTCGCAAAGCTGAATGATCAGAAAGTCATGGTCATCGGACACCAAAAAGGTCGCACGGTGAAGGAGCGTACCGAGTGTTACTTTGGGTGTGCTCACCCTGAAGGGTATCGTAAGGCCATGCATAAAATGCAATTGGCAGCCAAGTTCAATTTACCCGTTATCTGTTTCATTGATACCCCCGGAGCTTATCCGGGAATAGGCGCGGAAGAACGTGGACAGGCATGGGTCATCGCTGAAAACATGTATGAAATGTCTCGCCTCGAAACCCCTATCATCTGTATCGTGATTGGCGAAGGCGGATCTGGTGGAGCACTAGGAATTGGGGTTGGTGACCGTGTGGCAATGTTGGAGCATAGTTATTACAGCGTGATCAGTCCGGAAGGTTGTGCAGGAATCCTCTGGAAAAGTCATGAGCACGCTTCAAAAGCAGCCGATGCATTGAAGTTTACATCCAAACATTTACCAAGTCTGGGCGTCGTCGACGACATCATTCCTGAACCTCTCGGTGGTGCTCATCGAGATCATCAACAAATGGCCATTCGAATTAAACAATACTTGCTAAAGAACCTGAACCAACTGGGGAACGATTCTGTCGAGGATTTACTTTCGAATCGCTACCAAAAATTCCGCGCGATGGGCAAGTTCCTGGAAGAAGCATAAAACTTTCAATCGCTGGCACAAAGCCGGCCAACTTCAGGCCAAGTTGAAGACAAAGCCTTGTCTATCAGCGAGATTGCGGTGCCGGTCCTATTCTTTCAAAAAGATGCGATATACAGCCTTTTACGGCCTATTCCCAACGTCCGATAATGTTTCTTATGTTCGGTTTGAGGTAACCCACGTTCAATCTGGATTATTCTACGCTGGTTACACTCGCGTTTCACGATTCCCCCCCCACCGTGTAAGATGAATCTAACAACTATTCGTTCATCTGTCTAACAAAACACTCCCCCGATGGTCCCCCGATTCTCAGCCAATTTCCAAATCGCTATGCCCGCTCTGTTGGTCAGCCTGATGTCTCTGGTCATCCTCACCGCCGGTTGCGACTCAAACAATCCGTCGCCAACTCAGATCGAACCGAAAACACCAAGTCCGTCAAATGCCACGCAAGAAACGAATTCCGTTTCCTCCATCGATCAGACTTTCAATCGCCCAAATCCAAGTTCCGAGCTTATCAGCCCCGAAGATAATCTACCAGAACCGGAAAGCAATCTAAGATTTAGAACCTTGGATTCAGGACCTGATTTCGCCTACAAAAATGGTGAAGAAGCCGGCCACGTGACCATGGTCGAAACGCTCGGCGGTGGCGTCGCATTATTTGACTATAACAATGATGGGCATGAAGATATTTTGTTGACTGGAGGAGGAACCTTTGGCGACGACAAAAAAGAAGCCACCCAAATCAGTGGTTACCCCCCTGCTCTCTATCAAAACAACGGCGACCTGACCTTTACTAATGTCACCCAACCAGCCGGGATCGATCGTGATGATTTCTATAGCCATGGCGCGATCACACAAGACTATGACAACGATGGGTTCACCGATCTGGTGATTACTGGGTACGGAGGTGTCCTTGTTTTCCACAACAACGGGGACGGAACATTCGAGCAAGTCGCTGAACAATTAAACCTTCCCACAAATATCTGGAGTGTCGGCGCGGCCTGGGGCGACATCGACAATGACGGCATCCTCGAACTCTACCTCGCTCAGTACATTGACTGGTCTTTTGCCAACCACCCGTTTTGCACCGGCCGGGATCAAAGTTTCTTATCACAGAAAAAAGCAGATGATCGCCGTGACATCTGCTCGCCTCGTGACTTCGCCCCCCTTCCGGACTTCCTACTCAAGTTCAATGAGCATGGAACACTGATCGACATTTCTGAACAGGCGGGTATCAACAAAGCCGGGAAGGGCCTCGGTGTATTAATGGCGGATGTCGATTTGGATGGGGATCTCGATATCTACGTCACCAACGACACCGTTGCAAATTTCCTCTGGACGAACCAGGGGGACGGAACCTTCCGGGAAACCGCCGCACTGTGCGGAGTAGGGTTCGACAACACAGGCAATGCCGACGGAAGTATGGGAATCGATATGGGCGACTTTAATATGGACGGGCTGCCCGATCTATTCGTCACCAACTTCCAAAATGAGCAATTCGCACTATACAAGAATATTGGAAATGCACTGTTCCAACATGTAAGTACTGCCAGTGGCTTACTCAGTTTCCAAAGTGTCTACGTCGGCTGGGGAACAGCGTTTATGGACGCCGATCGTGATGGTGACGAAGACCTCTTCATTGCCAATGGGCACGTCAATCTCTATCCGTCCGATGCAACCATTGCACAATGGCCCATCGCATTGGAAAACATCGACAGTCGCTATGCCAAGGTCAACAAAAGTGTTGGTGACTACTTTACCACCGCACATAAAGGTCGGGGGATTGCATATGGCGACCTCGATAACGACGGCGATCTTGATCTGGTCTATTCTCACATCAACGAACGCTGCAGCGTCTTAATCAACGAAACGGCTAACGAGAACCAGTGGCTTTCCCTGCAACTTATCGGCAATCCAAGCAATCGAGCCGCCGTCGGCAGCGTGGTTACCCTGACAACTGACAAACAATTTCAGGTGCGACAGATCAAGGGTGGTTCGAGCTATGCGTCGACTAATGACTCACGCGTTTTCTTCGGCATTCCACAAAATCAAATTATCCAGTCAATCCTAATCCGTTGGCCCGACGGGACGGAGCAGACCGTTCAATCCCCACAAGCCAATACTGCGCAAACCATCATTCAGTCAACACCTAGCTTATCAACCTCTCTCTAATTCCTTATGTCCCGCTTGCTTTTCATCTCACTGCTCGTCGTCTGCATATTACAGCCAGGCTGTTCCTCGGAACCGACTGTTGATGAATTACTCCAGCGGGGACGTAACGCAATCAAGGGTGAAGACTGGGAGTCAGTTCGCGAAATAAAAAACCAGCTGGCTGAACGTAAGAGTGCCCAGATCGAAACTCAGTTTCTGGAAGCCAATCTCTACATGAACGTATTGAATTACGATGCCGTAATGCAACGGGTTGGAGTCATCGCGAGCGACAAGCGAATTCGTGAAGACTGTATGATGCTTGCCGTTCACTGTTTCACGGCAATTCAGGATATGCCATCAGCGATGCGGACACTGGAAGAAATCGCCGTAGAATTTCCGAATAACGTCGACACCCATCGCCTTCTCATCGCTAACTACTATGACTTCGGCGCACTCCAACAGGCCATGCGGCACAGCGAACGTGTTTCCGAACTCGTTCCCGAGGACCCCCGCCCCGACCGGCTCATGGGCTTGATCAGCAAGGACTTTGAAAAAAACGAATTGGCAATCACCCACTACCTCGAGTCTCTGCAACGGGCCGAAACTGACTCAACATTTGATCAGGTAGATGAAATCCGAACGGAATTGGCCGAAGTCTATATCCGTATGCGAAAGTATCAGGAAGCCGAGAAGCAACTCCAGCAGCTTTCCCCGGCTGCTACCCAATCACTGCAGGCAACAGCCTTTGCCTATCGGGCGGAATGTGCCATGGCGTTGGGGGATTTCGTCGAAGCAGAAGAATTGGTCCGTCAATGCATTCGTAAGGATCCCACCCTGCCCGACGGACAGCGAATTCTCGGTCTCCTTGCCATGCAAACGGGCAAGCCGGAGGATGCGAAGCAGGCTCTTGAGAATGCCGCTCGACTTGACCCCGGGAATGACCGCGTATTCTTCCAATTATCGAACGTTCTACGACAACTAGGTGAAACCGACGCCGCCGACGCAGCTTATAATAAACATCAACAAATCAAAACCTTAAAGCTGGAATACATTGAGCTAAACGTACAGGCAGCCCAGCAGACCGACAATGCCAGAATCCGAGTGAGGATCGCCAGCATCGCCGAACAACTCGGAGATTACCAAGCGGCCGTCAGTTGGTATCGCGGAGCCCTCGGCATCGACCCGGAAAATGAAAAAGCCCTTAAGGGAATTCGCCGCGTCAGTGCCTCTCAACAACAATAGACATTAAAAACAACTCTGCAAACGGTACTGTTTTCCAACCACAAACCCTAGGATTCCCTGACAGAACCCTAGATTCTTCTAGTCACCAATGACTCGAATTTGTTAATCTTGTTCTGTTTCATGGTAAGTTCTTTTCAACGCCAGCTAAGAAGCTTCCCGGTTCCTGCCAGTCATTAGATAGATAGTTTACCAATGCGAGTTGTATTACAACGGGTCAGCCATGCCAGTGTTGCGGTCGCTCGAGAAGTGGTCGGGCAAATTGACTTAGGCTTATTAGCATTTGTTGGTATTGGCCCCGACGACACCTCGAAAGAGATCCTCCAAATGTGCGATAAGATTGCAGGTTTGAGAATCTTCGAAGACGACAACGGTAAAATGAATCTCAGCCTTCAGGATGTACAGGGAGAAATCCTTATCGTTAGCCAATTCACTCTTTGGGGTGATTGCCGTAAAGGGCGTCGCCCTAGCTTCACAGATGCCGCACCTCCAGAAATCGCCGAACCACTGTACGAGCAGTTCGTCACCGAAATGGCACTGCGCGGCGTACGAGTTGCCACCGGTTCATTCGGTGAAGACATGCAGGTAACTATTGTAAATGAAGGCCCTGTCACCATGCTTCTGGAATCCTGGTAGGAGGATCGTCGATGCACACATTTGATATCATTATGACCGTCGTGCTCGGAGGATCTATTCTGATCGGCGCCTGGAAAGGGATGATCTGGCAGATCAGCATGGTCAGTTCAATCGCCGTGAGCTTTTTTGTGGCGAGAGAATTCCACGGTGGTTTGGCAAACGCCATGAACGATATTGGTGAACCCTGGAACAAATACTTAGCCATGGGCGCAATCTACATACTCACTTCGCTGGCAATCTGGATGTTTCATGGTTTTCTACAAAAGCGGCTTGAGAAACACGACATGAAAACCTTCGACCATCAAACGGGCGGACTCATGGGAATTGTCAACGGTGCCCTGCTCTGTTCGGTCCTCACCGTCACCATGATCGCTTTTACGGATGAAGAATCTCATACTACTATTGCAGAGTCAAAATCCGGTGTTTACGTCAACAAAATGGTGATGGCGATCCGCAAGGTAATTCCAGAGGATATCGCAGAACCGGTCAATGAACATTTCGACAGACTCGATATGATCATTCAACAACGGAAGACTGAGCAGGAAATAGACGATGCCGTCAATAATGCTGTCGAAGACGTGAAGGACGAGATCCAGGAAGCCTTGGAATAAACGTCCCTTGGTGCCTTAAACTTCCGCTTGTCCTATTTCCTGTTTCCGTCTCTCTGTCGCTGTAACGATTTCTTGGATTATTTCGTAGTGAGCACCGATCTTTCCGACCTGCTGAAGAAATGAAAAGATCAGAAACATCGTTCCTAGAATAGACAGAATGAAGTGGACGCTCACCCAATCAGCACTCGAATCTATTTCGGTAGCCGGGTCAGACGCTCCACCAAAAGCAACAATCAGAATGATCGTGAGTACGCCCGTTAGTGACCAAGGAAACGTGCTTTTTTTAAGGCGGGTACTTCGGCGAGCGAATTCAGGGTCAAGACGATAAGCATCCACCACTTCATTACACCACTTCGTTGTACCGATGAAGTAGGTCATGCTAATCGCATTGACCAAAACACAAATAATCGCGGTGAACACTCCCAACAAAAAATGAAGACTATGCCTTTTTTTGGCCGGCGTGTGATTCTCAGCCGCGAGTCTCAAGGCCGCCTCGGCCGCTGTGACTGCCTGTACATCCATTTTCATTCTGGCCTGAGCATAGGCATTACTTGCTTGCTTGACAGCCGCAGCTTTACCGTTGAGATCACCTACCCACAGGCCAACCCCAAAATTAGAGATCAAAAGCACCGTGGCAAAACATGCCAGAACAAAGAAAATACGTGCCACACCCATGGCCCTTTCAACAGGTAAGTCTATCGCTACTTTCCAGTCTAAACGCAGGCTTATGAACTGATAAGACCTGCGACACGGCCTAATCAACTTCTCGCGGGCGATTACTCCGTAATATACTTATCGAGGAAGGCCTGAGTGCGATCGACAATTACCTGTTCACCGCGTTGGTATTCAAACTGCGCGGCGTTCATATCGACTAGACGAGTGATGTCATAAAGTTGTAAAGACACCATGGGGCTGGCGGTCTTATCTGCCAAAATTCGCAAATACTGAATCTCCCGAGGGATGAACTTGTATTCGACATCACGCCCCAACACCAACTGCACTGCGTCAGGCAGATGGACAGGCAACTGGGTACCTGAATTGAATTGCTCAATAATTCGCTCTTTCACTTCCGACTTCCAAGTACCGACCATCACCCAAACCGGAATATCTTCATAGGTAGCTTCTTTGACACTTCTAAAATCGAAACACAAATCAATGGAAGTCAGTAATCGTGGTAAGCCACCCATGGCGATATTGGCTCCCCAGTTGGCCGTAAATCTCCCAACCCCATTTTCACGTTCATATTCTGCTAGTTCGTCCTGAATGAAACGAACATCGATACGACTCAGCGTGGTCCCTTCCGTAAGATTCTCACGTGTCCAAAGGTGACGTCCATCACAAACCTGAATCACACTTGACGTCTTTTCGCCGACTTGAGTTTTAAGCTCAAACCTTAGCCGTTTGATCGAATCATTGCCAAATTGTCGGTAGTGCCCTGTTCCGACCAATTGCTGGTCAAACATATGGATCTTATGACGAACCGAAGCCTGAAAACGGGATTCCGAGTGTAGCTGGGAAATCGCACGCTTAAGAATGGCCTTCGAATCTGTCAATAACTCTTCAGCCGCCGCCAGCGTTTTCTCTTCGGGTTGAGCTGGTATATCCATTGGGTTCCCGTCGGCATCAACCGGAATTCCAATATTAAGCGAAGAATTATTTTCAACCGTCGACGCCGTCTGAGCGTTCAAACTGGGGAATATAGACGTGCTTTGGTAAGCATTTTCAGCCCCATAGAGAATAAAACCTGCCAAAACGAGACATGTAAGTATGGGTAATTTGTACTTCATAGTCCGGTTGTGCCGATTTTATCAAAGATTCGTACTGTAACGTGCCGATTACTGCCCACAAGGAACCATTGTTTCCTTGCGCCGATATCGGTACCTCCTTTGAGTTAGAAACATTTTAGATGTTTCTCTATTCAGGGGTAAAGCTCAATCAATTTCGAATTGGGCTTCGACGAACAAAAACTTTTCAGCTCCGGATGGGCTGTAAATAGATAAGTCAAAACTCAATAGCAAATTCCATTTACCGTTGTGCAAGTAAAACTGCCATGGGGGAAAACATGAAGACTTTTTCAAGATTTTGGGCTGTAGTCGCAATCGCAGCCCTGATGACCACGGGTTGCCAAACCTTCGAGCAACACAATCTACCTCCAGCTGATCAGCTGCTTCATCCCGGACCTGGTGTCGATGGTCCTGGACCCGGTGTCCTGATGCCTCAAGCGCCAATGATGCAACCGCAAGCTGGTATGGCCCCGGCACCGGGGCTGTCGATTCAAGTCATCTTCAACCGCCCAACCGGCATGCAGATTGGTATCGATACCACTCGTAATGGCAGCTATGAAGGTCAAACACTAGTGACACCGGCTCGCCATGACTTTATGGTTGGATCCAACGGCGACTTAGCTCGTATGAAGTTAAGTAATATCGAAGGGCACGAAGCTATTGAGTTGTTCCCCACGATTGAAATCGCTCCTGTAAATCCACGTACTGCGGCTTACTTGGATCACAATGCCATCCCTATACAGTTCACTAACGAAGATTTCGATCAGGTTGCCACTGGGAACTATGTCACTAAAGTCATCTATCTCCCGGATCCGGAATTTCAGGATCTGGCACTTGCGAATGTAGAGACGCTTGTTAGCACTCGTCTCGATCCAGGCGATGATCCCATCGTCGAAGCAGATCGACGCGGTAGTATCATGGCTATCCTGCGAATGGGTAATAAGCTAAAAGCGGTTAATCCAGCTGCACCAGCAGCTGCTCCCGCTGCCTTTATGCAAGGTGGGCACGCTGCTCCGGGATTACCAATGACAATGGCGCCAAACTACGTTTCCGGTCTTTCCACTCCGCCATGGGGCACGCCCATGACGGCCACCAACGTTGGTGTACCAGGCCCTCCACATCTTCCATTTGGAGCTCCTGCCGGAATGCAATCCTATACCATGCACAATCACACCAAAGTGAATATGCCCGAGCCTGTCCAGCATTTCAATGTTCATATGCGACAAACACCCGGCTATAGCTATCCAAAGCCTGTAGATACTGTTCGTATTCGTGAACACAACTATAGTCCGGCGGCCATTAACCAACAGCCATTGCGAGTTCGCAATCAGGTTGTACCGCAACAATAGTGTGGTTTTTAACCAGCGACGTTGAATAAGCAGACAATGCCCCCGAGCGGAACATCCGGATTCGCTTGTGGGCGTTAGCTGCATAACAGACCAGCCTCCCAAGGCTGAAACAACCAACCAAATTTCGATCGATGATTTCCTCCCTTCAAAAACTTACGATCGCATTAACCGTCTTAGCGGTTCTTAGCGGGACGGACGCCCTGGATGCACAACAGTTCCATCCGGCACCGAATGCGCACTACCCCAATCACGCCTTAATGCCACCAGGGCAGATAGGCTCTCAACTGCTATTCCGGGGTGGACCTATCCCAGCCTATTTCCAGCCTGCCCAGATACGCTGTCCGCAAGGCGGAAAGATATCGGTCGCTACAGAAGGGAAATTCGTAGCAGGCAGACCTTCGATCCTCAATGTCGGCTTACTTATCGGAAGCCCTTATCGCTTCAAAATCACGGAAATCCCCGGTCTTCCAGGAACGGAACTATTTCCAACGGTTGAACTCTTAGATCGACTCCATCCGCCAGCCGGACTCGAGACGCGATTCCCTATCCCCATTCACCTCACCGCTCAGGAGTTGCGAATGGCTGCAGATGGGCTATTCGTCACTCGGGTTATCTATCTGGAAGATCCGACAAACCCTGTTGTTGTTCAGGACGAAGCCAATCGTCAACGCTTCTTTGATGTCCGGTTTAACGAAGATCCATTACGAGTCGCCGACGAACTTGGACGTCCTATGGCTATATTGCGAATGGGTTCAAAACAACCGCGTATAGACCGTCAAACCGGGCGATTCCTGTTTTCATCTCCACCAGTACGCAGCATAATGCCGGTCCAACAATCCAACATTCCAGCCAAACGACTGGAACAAGCCATTATCAGTACGCCTTCCATTGGACGACTGAGGTAGACGTAGTGATGAGCACCAAAAATAAAACACAGGTCCTAAACTGGTTAGTCTTAAGCATTTTCCTGTTTAGCATGACTGCTTGCATAACACCGGGGATAACACCAACAGCTCCCCTGGCCAACCAATCCTTCGGAGATATGCCTCACCCAAATCAAGCAGCCAGCCTAACGATCGGTGACGCTAACTCGAACCTAATTCATCAGGCAAGTCCTGCTGCTCATCAGCAAGGCCTTCCGGCCCGACCTGTGACACAACAGGGACCGGCCACCCTGCCCCAACAAGCCTACACCGGTCCAAATACAGGTCTTCCCTACCCAGCTCAATGGACTCCGCATGGGATCTCGGCGCCATACCCTGAAGACGAATATGTATACCAGGGTGGTGATGGATACCAACTCACGAACGTGGCTCAGGACTTCAGCATTGACAATCTTGATGAAGAAGATACGATCGCTCACTATCATACGTTAGATGGTGATATCGAAATTGAACGCACTAATCGCATTCCGATTTATGCTCCTCGTTTTTCCTCAACACGCCGTATCGATGGTCTAAATCAATACCGCCATCAAGATCATGTCTACGCGGTAGACAGTCCGCTGGCGCTCGATGGTACGGCTAAAAACATCGGGCAGGAACAAGTAAAACAGCATGTTTCAACACAACGGAACATTGGAACTCGTGCAAGTTCACTTTATCGAGAAAACCAAAAGCTACGTGATATGGCACATCAGGTCGCCAGCACCGAGGGTAGCCAAAGGATGAAGCCCCAGGTCGGCGACCTGCTGAACACCAAAGTGAATATCAAAAACTCTCAGGAAGCCCAACTTAGTATCCAACAGCAAACCACGCTGACTCAAACCGACGAAGAGACTGTCAAAGAGTACACGTATGACCTGCTACCTTACAAAATACTGGCCAACAATAAAATCCAGACCAATTACCACTACGAAATCGCTGACGGTAAGAGCCGACTGGATATTAAAAAGATTGCATCAAAACAAAACGCATTACCCGGAGAGCTCCTTGAATTCACGATCACTTTCAAAAACACCGGGGATAAGGCCATCGGGAACGTCACGATTGTTGACCACCTAAGCCGTCGACTTGCCTATATTGACGCCAGCCAGAACTGCACGGTGGAATCTGAGTTCTTCGTGAATCCAACAGGCAAGGACAGTGCCATCCTTCGCTGGGAAATAACCGAACCAATGAACGTCGGCCAGTCCGCTCAGGTTACCTTCAAGTGCCGAGTTCGCTAAGACAGCTTTAATCTTCCGGACTTCGCGGCACAAAGAAGAACTTCTTTTGAGACCATTGCTGAACTTCCGCCGTTTTACGGGTATAGGGAAACGCCCCAGCAGGAATCTCTTTAATCATGGTCCGTTGGCGACTGGCTGCTGCAGCAAACATCTGATCGATGGAAAAGAAGCGACTCGCATTGAGAATCGGAACGGACTCCAAATCTGATTCGGCCAGCGTTTCAAGTTCTATTGCATCTAGCTCTTCGAACAAGCTCGCGTACATAACCAGAGTTGCCGAACCTTTAGAACCGACGACCATCCACTCCGCATTTTCATTGACTTTTAACGTTTGCAGCGTTTGGATTGCGCGCCGCACATCCCAAACCTGCATGCCGCCAAGCGACTCTCCTAAAAGGTAGAAACGCCGACGGTGTTGGACCTGTTTTCGTGGCGACTGATCCCATACGGTACGCCCGACCCCCCGAGGAGCCACGTAGGCCCAGACAGTATTGTCCTTGAGAGCCGTTTGGCGAACCTTTTCAAATCCAGGCAAACCTTCAGGTTTCTCCGCGGGAAATACCTCGTCACTTAAAACATCACGATCACCAAAGGCATCCTGATAGAGCCCCAGGAAATCGTTCCAGTCCTTATCACTTTGCACCTGAACAAAGACCTTCGAAGCTTTTACAAGATCCTTACGGTGTACTGTATAAAGCCTTAATTCAATCCCAGCCTGGCTGATAAAATCATAGGAAGTCATCACTAGGTCTTCCGCATATGCATCTGCAATCTTACGCACATTTAAGTCGACAGGATTTTCCGGCCAGGCTCGAAATGCCTTTTCCAGCAGCGTGTCCTGAATATCCTTCACCAACAAATCCACCGCGCCTGAAGTATCCGCCACCTCCAGTTCATCAGCTACTGGGACAAACGTATGGCTGATCTTCGTGTTTTGTTGGTCTTGGGGAAGAGTTTCTTTGAAGACTTGCAATTCGTGCGGTTCAAAAAACTTCTCGGCGGGTACACGTATCAGATCGTCCTCCCCTTTTAGGTAATGATTAAACCAACGGAAGGCGTGAACTCGCAATTCCTGGGTATCTTTATGAGGCCCCGATGTCACATGCAGTGAAACTTTATCACCTGCCCCCAACAACTCGTAGATCTGACGAGTTTTCATGAACGTGCGATAGACGCCATCGAGAGGAAAGATCCTATCGTTATCCGTATTACTAATCAGCAGCGGACGAGGAGCCATCAAGGCAGCAACCATAGGATAGTCCCATTGATATGTATTCACCATGAACATGCAGTCGCAATGCCCCTCAACAGTACCGTCCACGACATGGTTCCGTAAATCCGTGATGCCGGCAACGGGGACCGCCACTTTAATCCTTTGGTCCAACGCCGCAATCCACCAACTGTAAGCACCTCCACCACTACGTCCTGTCACACCGAGACGTTCACCATCCACCTCTTCCCTGCTCTGCAGATAGTCAAGAGCCCGAATACAATTCCAGGCCTCCACCCCTGCCGGTGTATAACCTCGATTCAGCCACCAAAAATAGCCATAGGAATAAGTTCCATGATGAATGCCTTCAATTTCCCCCAATTGGAGCGTATCAATCGTCAAACAAACATATCCATTTCTAGCGAACCAGCTACCGTGATGGTGATAGTTCACTTTGTTACCGTAGGAAACATCTCCTTCTTTCACACGTCCGTGGCCGCAAACGTATAGAATGGCCGGCAACTTTCCTTTTCGTTCTTTCGGGACATACAGATTCTCCGTGACATAAAGGCCGGGCCGAGATTGAAAATGAATATTCTCAACCGTAAACTCCTCATGCTCCGTCGTTCCGGTCACTTGAGGTTGCAAGGCGGTACGTTCCGGCATCGGACTAAGTCCAAGCATTTCCTGAAGTTGTTGCACGTATTCAGAACGTTTCTCAAGCCAGTCTTCTTTGGTTGTAATCCCTTCCAAATACCGATTCTCTAATGCTTTTGTGCGTAACTGAAAGTAATCTGCAAGCATGGTATCGCCCCGTGATGTATCAATGGGCTGTTGGCCAACTACCATACAGGGACAAAGAGCAACAAGAGTCAGAATTCGAAGAAACATGGGGCACCTCAAAGGATCGCTCATAAAAGAATGAAGCCATCATTATACTCCTTTAACGACTTACATTCACCGAATAGCAAACTGCCCTCGTTTCCGCCAACCCTATCACGGATTAAAATGAAACCCCTGCACAAGAAGTGCTTTCACAAACTTACCACTCCATGAAGAAAGCTCCGCCACTATGAGCCCTCTTTCCAAACGTACTCAACGTATTGATAGCAGCGGAATCCGCAAAGTTTTCGATCTGGCACGCTCTCTGAAAGACCCCGTCAATTTATCTATCGGACAACCTGATTTCGATGTTCCGGAAATCGTCAAACAGGCAGGCATCCAAGCCATACAGGATGGCTATAACGGCTACACGCCGACTCAGGGCCTACCGCAATTACGTGAAAAAATGCAAGCTGCGGTTGACGCTGAATATGGGCATGAAGATCGTCAGGTTTTTGTCAGTAGCGGAACAAGTGGCGGCCTTGTCCTTGCCATGCAGGCTCTGGTCGACCCAGGTGATGAAGTTATCTTGTTCGATCCGTTCTTTGTCATGTACGAACCGCTCGTGCAACTTGTCGATGGAGTTCCCGTACTCATCGATACCTATCCGGACTTCAAAATTGACCTCAGCAAAGTGGAAGCGGCAATTACCGACAAAACAAAACTGGTCATCCTTAACAGTCCTTCGAATCCTACTGGATATGTACCCTCGAAAGAGGAGGTGCATGCATTGGGGAAGCTTTGCCTTGAAAAGGGCATTATCTTGATCTCCGACGAGATCTACCGAAAGTTTGATTATGATGGAAAATTTATTAGCCCTGCCACGGTGAACCCTAAGACTTTAGTGATTGACGGCTTTTCTAAGAGTCACGCAATGACGGGCTGGCGATTGGGAATGGTACATGGGCCGTCAGAGATCATCTCCACGATGCTGAAAGTTCAGCAGTACAGCTTTGTATGTGCACCGCAACCCGTTCAATGGGCAGGCATGGAAGCTATGGACGTCGACATTACTCCCTATGTCGATAGGTATCGTACGAAGCGAGACCGAATCGTAGAAGCATTAAGTGACAAGTATGAGATCGTCAAGCCGGGGGGAGCATTCTATGTTTTCCCTAAAGCCCCCTGGGGAACTGGCAGTGAATTCGTAGCCAAAGCGATTGAGAACAACCTCCTGATTATCCCCGGCAATATTTTCAGTGAAGCGGATACACACTTTCGTATTTCCTATGCGGCTAGTGATGAGATCATCGGGCGTGGTATCGAGATCCTGCTCAAGATAGCTTAGTAGGCGACTAGCTCAGCGTGAAAGACGAAGAAGTCTTTCAACAACAAAAAAGCCCGTCAATTCCTAGCGGATCTGACGGGCTTGCAAGAATAAATAAATAGAATTATGCACTCTTCTTAGCTGGCTTCTTCTTTCCAAATAAATCTTTCTTGCCGTGAAGGACTTCGAGGTCCAGCGTATAACTTCCGGAACCTGGCTGGTCGGGAAGTTCATACATAATATCCAGCATGACTTCCTCCGTGATCGAACGTAATCCACGGGCACCTGTTCCTTTGTTGATTGCTCGCTGAGCGATCGCACGGGCTGCACCCTTTGAAAACTTCAGTTGGCAGTCTTCCATTTCGAACAGACTTTCGTACTGACGAAGCAAAGCATTCTTAGGTTCAGTAAGCACTCGAACCAGCCCTTCTTCATCAAGAGGTGTCAACGAAGTGACCACAGGTAAGCGACCGATGAGTTCCGGGATCAATCCGAATTCCAGCACATCATCCGAGGTCACCTGAGTCATCAAAGCCGACATGTCCGCTTCTTCTTTGTAGCCAACCTGCTGGCCAAACCCCATCGTTTGATTTCCTAATCGTTTGCGAACGATGTCATCCACACCGACGAAGGTACCACCGCAAATAAACAGGATATTAGACGTATCGATCTGAATATACTGTTGTTCCGGATGTTTACGTCCACCCTGCGGAGGTACATTGCAGACTGTCCCTTCCAGCATTTTCAATAATGCCTGCTGAACACCCTCCCCGGACACATCACGGGTAATGGAAACGTTTTGAGAAGTCTTGCCAATCTTATCCAATTCGTCGATATAGACAATCCCGCGCTGCGCCGCTTCCACGTCAAAATCTGCCGAATGGAGCAATTTCAACAACAGGTTTTCGACGTCCTCGCCAACATAACCGGATTCCGTTAATGTGGTTGCGTCTCCAATCGCAAAGGGTACATTCAGTACACGAGCGAGAGTTCTGGCTAACAGTGTTTTCCCTGAGCCGGTAGGGCCAACCATCAGAATATTAGATTTCTCAATCTCTATCTCACTGTCTGACCAGCGGTGATTGAGTCGTTTGTAGTGATTATGAACTGCAACTGCTAAGACTTTCTTGGCGTTGGACTGACCAATCACATATTCATCCATACGCGCCACGATATCACGCGGGGTAGGAATGTCTTTGAATAGATTATCGTCGCCGTCTTTACGTTTCTGTTCAGTATCGATAATCGTCGAGCATAATTCGATACACTCACCGCAGATGTAAACATCGCCAGGACCTTCGACAAGAGGCCCTACGTCACGATAGCTTTTGCGGCAGAAAGAACAGAAAGCATTCTTCTTTGATTGGCTTCCGCCCTTTTTATTTCCGTCGTCTTTTCCAATTGGCATGGCTTCTCCTTTGGGACTCCAAAACCAGCAGCTCTTTATTCCAGGACACTTATGGTGCGCGTCTGTTTTAAGTTACAGCTGTGGTGGAAGGGGTTTTCCCTGAGGTTCGCTCGCATTTGGCCATAAGCCGCCAATGTATTTGATTTCCGAGATGAAATCTCACAGGCAATGCTTGAGGCTAAAAACAATTAGTCGGTGCTCATCCATGGCGATCAACTAGTGCGTCTTTTTCCTGATTGCATCCCTGATCTCCCAGATCAGGCTTTGATTAGTAGAACGAGAAGGAGCATGTTGTGACTAATACAACCGGACTATTCGTCCAAATCTGCATCTTCCATGGAATCGACTAAGTCCGCCGTTTCCTGATGCACTTGCTCTCCTAGCACAGTCTTAATATTTCGGAATTCGGACGCCGAAATGTCACCCTTGCTGTGAATTTCTTGGAAATTGTCTAGGTGATCCTTAGCCTCTGGTATGTCTTCGTCGATGCGACCCCGAAAGTTTGTCAGAACGTACCGTGCAATCAGTATCAGGACTACTAGAATCGCTAAACTCAGTACAATTCGTGTTCCTGGAGTTGTTAGCATGTCCGACATATTGAATCGCTAAAGAGTAAAGAAGGAAAGGGGTTTTGAAAGCTAACGGCAATTACTCATTCCGAGTATCAGCCACGATCTGTATATATTGTCGAGCCAAAGCTTCAATTCGTCCAAAATCTCCGGCTTCAACGGCACTCTTTTCTACCAGCGCACCTCCAACTCCCAATGCTACAGAACCAGCACGCAAAAAGTCAGCCGCCGTATCCAAATTGACTCCACCAGTTGGCATAAAACGACATTGTGGTAAAGGACCACGTAATCCTTTGATATGGGCCGGTCCACCAATATCGGCCGGAAATACTTTAAAAATGTCGGCGCCCGACTGCCAGGCTGTCACGGCTTCCGTGGGAGTAAAGATCCCCGGGGTAACAACTTTATCATAACGACGACAAAGTTTGATAACCTCGACATCTGTTGATGGTGAAACAATAAACTCGGCCCCAGCCAGAATAGCTGCTCGACACGTTTCCGTATCGAGCACGGTTCCCGCTCCCAATAAGATCTTATCACCAATCCGACGCTTCACTTCCTGAATAACTTCCACCGCGTTTGGAACCGTGAAAGTAACTTCCATCACATCAACACCACCGGCTACCAAAGCCTCCGCAACGTCTGCCAGCAGTTCACCGGAATCCGCTCGAATTACAGCGACAATCCCACTTTCCATCATGCGAGACAAGTTTTCATGAGCACTCATTAGGTAACCTTCCTTGTATAAAGCTTCTTGAAATAGTATTTCGAGTTGGAAGACTCCAATATATCAGCCTCAACAGAACTACCGGAACCCTGCCAAACAATTATTTGCAGTCAGAACCGCTTGAAAACCGATAAATATGGTGGACATTTAACATCCGATACAAAGCTCCGACGGATTGGCCTCAACCTTTCGTACTACTAAGTATCTTTTAGAAGCCTTGGAAATTTCAACGTGCATAAAAGACTGCGATATCTCGTACTTCTCTTGCTAGCGAGTCTTTTCGTTAGTCGCGAGCTTCATGCGCAGCCAATCCAATCTCAGGTCAAGCTATATACCACCCACAGTCGCAACATCACCTTTCCATATCGCGTGAATAATAAAGGCGCAACGACGAACGTCACCCTGCTTGTTTCTATGAATCATGGAAAAACCTGGAAGCAGCACACGCAGCAATCGCCTGACCAAAAACACTTCTCTTTCAAAGCCCATCGGGATGGCGAATTTTGGTTTTGCACCCGGACAAATTTACAAAAACATGTCGTCCCATTGCAACTCCAGCCGGAAATAAGAATCTACGTAGACACCATACAACCTAAAATCAATCTACGAGCTGAAATCAGTGCTGAATCAGAAGTAATCCTTCACGGTCAGATTCTGGATCCGACGATCGCTCCGCATAGCGTACAAGCTGAGTTTCAACCAACTCCTGACTCAGCGTGGCAACCATTCAAACTGGAATCGACTCCAACATTCCTCCGTCCCGGAATACTTCAACTCACAGGACGCTGGCGGCCGAATATTGACACTCGTGTTGTGACCTTACGTGTAACAGCCACGGATGGCGCAAAAAACAAAACCGTTTCGCAAAAACAGATCTTCCTTCCGCCACTAAATCTTCAGCAAAGAAATAATTACAGCCTGGTTCAAAATCCCTATACCGGCCCTGTACCACACGAAGGAGCTGTTCGTTGGCCCGCCGATACTGGCCCAGACCAACAAACGTCCGAAAATATTCATTCTGTCACCTCACAATCAACCGATGAATCTAATCCAGTCTCCGCAGACACGCCGACTTTCGCTCCTCCCGCCGATGCCAAAATCCATCAGGCCAATCAATCCCAATTTAAGCTGAACTACAGCCTCAATAATACAGCCGGCAGCGTGGTCGAGGTTCAGTTGTGGGCGACCGAAGACGGTGGGCAAACCTGGGTACAATGGGGCGTCGACACGGACAAGCAAAGCCCTCTTGAGGTCGAACTGCAACGCGACGGGATCTATGGCTTCAAAACAGTCGTCATGACTGCCAAAGGTGGTGCAAACACTCAGCCATTACCCGATTCCAATGCAGATCTGTGGTTGCAGGTGGACACGACACAACCAGTATTAACACCAGGGACGATCTCGTACTCGCATGAGGCAGGGATCCCGGAAATCCTCATTCGCTGGGAAGCTAAAGATGAGAACTTTGGTACCCGTCCAATACGTCTACACTACCAAACCACTACCGATACCGCGTGGCATGAAATCTCATTGGCCGTCCCCAACACAGGTATCTATCGCTGGAACCTTGATCCGAGTAGTCAAACGCGACTGCGAATCAAGATCGAAGCTTTCGATAAAGCCGGCAATATCTCGACACAAATCATCGCTACAGAGTAGCACGCGTTGATTAGTTTTTCAGTCGAGACCGTTGGAAGAGGGATAGATCGAAACAAGACTTGGTATCTGTCGCCATATCCGCCAGAACCTCACCTAAGGCGGAAGTAAACTTAAAGCCGTGTCCGGACAGTCCCGCAGCGTAAACAATCCTCGGATCATCTTCGCATTGGTCAATCATAAAATGACCATCCGGACTCATCGTGTACATGCAAACGGTATGGTCTGTCGGAGTATCCGTGACGCCCGGCAGATATTTTTTAAGGAATCGGCGTACATCATCCCGTTCTTCAAGATCCAGAGTACGATCGACCGTTAACGGGTCTTGAACCAGGTCGCCACCAGTATGTCTGGCAACTTTAAGCCCCCGCCAGTCACTGGCGGGAAATCCATAGTAATGCCCTGCCTCGGTCTCAAACAAAAAACTAGGGCAACCGCTCTTACGAGAGTACTGACTTTCATCTGCATCGAACCAATGCAAAGGTTTTCGCAAAACGGTTAATTGCTGACTTAACTCAGGCAACAGCTCGCTCGCCCAGGTCCCCAGTGTGACGACCACGCGTTCTGCTGTAAACGCACCCCGCGTTGTATTAACGCGGACCGGTCCTGCATCGGACTCGATTGACGTAATGGATTGGTCACAAAAAGTCTCAGCGCCGGCCCACTGTGCGAGCTCGACATGAGCGGAAACACATTGTTCAACCAGTAGAAACCCTGCGCGTTGTTCATAGACTACGGAATGCTCCGGAGCAAAAGAAAACTGAGGCCATCGTTGAGCGGCCTGCTCACTTGTCAAATGCTCAACTTCTAAACCGTGTTCAGCGGCACTGGCAAGCACCCCCGGCACAAGCTCCCCCTCTTCAGGGCCTGCTTCAATGATTCCGGTTTCATAGTAAACGTCGCGACCGTGATCCTCACTTACCTGTTCCCAAAGCTCAAAGGCTCGCTGGACTAAAGGTACGTAGGACGGATGTTCAAAATAAGATTGTCTGATAAGCCGAGTGTGCCCGTGCGAGCTACCACGATCATGCGCAATAGGAAAGCGATCCAGACCTGCAACATGAAGACCACGTCGTGCAAGATGGTAAAGCGCAGCACTCCCTGCTCCACCTAACCCCAACACAAGATAATCAAAATGTCGTTTGCTCATGTTAAAGCACTACGAAGCCCTGGGAGGTTGAAACTCACGGTCTAAATAAACAATGAGTTTCTCTAATGGCAAGGAAGAACGTGAAAACTTATTCTTCAAATCCAAGTCCGCCTCGAGAAGCCAACGCATGAAGTGAGTAATCCTGGCACTCCCTAAGGACGACAATTGCCCCTTCGTAAATTTTCCGCGAAACTTGGCTGCTCCACCAAGCTCATCTGCGATGCATTGCTGCACTGCCTGCTGTCCGGTTAATCCCTGTCGTAGATGCCGTTGCATTCCACGAGTCATACGAACAAATTTACGATAGGAATACGACATACCACCAAAAATCTGCCTGAGATCCTGCCCCTCTCTCAACAGGTTATCAAGTAATTCCAAGGCGGCGCCTGAGTTACCGGTGACTGCGGTATCAACCATCTCGAAAGTATTCTTTTGATGCCAGCCACTCACGAGTTCCTGCACCTCCTGGACTGATACCGTCGCTCCTTCTTCAAGAAGCAGCACGAGTTTGAGCAAATTCATCTCCACGACACCGGCATTGCTATGGGAAAGCTCGAGCATTAGCTCGGCGGCATCCGACCCGAGTGTTAGGTCGTGAGCCTTTTTAGCCCAGGTACTTACCCATTTCACGGCCTGAGTACGTATCGCCTTCTCCGGCTTTTTCCAAGTCGATGGTTCCGGTATACGGCAGTCGATCACGCGATTGTCGGGACTTAGCTTCTTATAAAGGGACGTGTTGCCTGGAAAAGAACTTGCTTCAAGAATCATCAAGCCTGGGTGATAATCCGCTTTCACATATTTGAGTAGTCGATCCTTGTTCGTCTTGAGGAAAGCTTCACGATTAAGTGTTCGTTTATCCACGTTGGGAACAATGGCGACCTGGATACCGTCACCGCCAAACAGAGACGCCGTGCTGACTTCATCGATCACTTCTGCCCATTCTGGCAGATCGTCAAAATATCTGACATTATCCGTACCCTCCGGAGAGGCTTTGGCGAGGATCGTGTCAATTGCCTGGCGATGAAGGAAGTAATCCGAGCCGACAAGTACGCAGATTCCGCTAGCCGGAGCTTTCTCCGGCGAACGTAACAAGTCAAACACATGGAGTGCAGGCATCGATCTATCTTCCGTGACATGAGAGAGGCTGTCGCTGCGAGCAAGAGTACAAAGGAAGCTCAACAACTGGTATCTTGACAGTATCTACTATCAATATAAGTATAGAAATAACTCGCCCGTATATGTTCTGCTATCCCTCCGGTATGACTGGATTTTCGGAAATTTGCGTCCTGAAATCAACGAACCGCGGATTGTTGCCTAACGGGTGCAGTGATGCCCCCTTCGTCTAGTGGCCCAGGACGCCGTTCTCTCAGAACGGAAACAGAGGTTCGAATCCTTTAGGGGGTGCTTGGGTCGGGATGGTTAAGGTGCCTATTGTCCCGTCCTCAATACAAAAGCTCTGCGTTTGCAGGGCTTTTTTTATGTTGGCCAGTTCCAAATGCGTCGTGATGAGACGACGTGTCGCTACTTTCGTGACGATGCGATTATCGACTTGCCGTTGGTCGTCAGCACATGAATCTCATGCAGGGAAACGCTGGGCGAAAGAAACTCCCAAACAACCTGTTTTTCGCGTGTAATTTCAAAGGCTCGAGGCTTGTCGGGG
>Ga0115011_10000248_pt1 | contig 49214 bp, 88 predicted proteins | sample TroAtlMetagenome_2_FD_88705 | JGI IMG/M metagenome (GOLD analysis project Ga0115011, IMG submission 88705) | Marine eukaryotic phytoplankton communities from Atlantic Ocean - Tropical Atlantic ANT8 Metagenome | ecosystem: Environmental > Aquatic > Marine > Oceanic | place: Tropical Atlantic... | reverse complement strand
TCAGCATCAAGACTCAAAGCGATACCATTATTTGATGCAGCTTGTGTTACGAACCTCATTACTTGAGAAGCATAGCCCTTTCTTAGACAATCGTCGCCGAGGGTTTCGATCATATCAATAATATAGTGATCTTCTTCTTCTTGCGATATTGTGATTTGCACCACACAACCTTCGGGAAACTCCTTCACAAAGGCACCTCGGTGCTTCCCATCGAACCACCCAGCGATAGCTGGTATAAATGAGTCACCGCTTTCTAAAAGTGTCCTTATGTATTCACGGAGCATGTTCATCTGAGCATCCCTCTTTTACGTAGCTCGTCCATAACAGGTGTGCCTGATTTTTTGTATAGCTTACTTAAGGGTGACTTGACCCAGTCCGACCCGAAGTCCTTGTCTCCGCCATAAAACGAATGCCCGCCACCCGCAACTTCTTGATCACAGTTATCTTCATCTTCAGGCGTAAGCGAATTAAATGGATCATCCAGCTGGACTGCTTCTACATCTGGCCGGTTGTTCAAATAATAATCCCAAACGGCGAGGGCTGCCGGTGAAACTGTTGTCCTATCAGAAATAAGCCCGAGCCCTTCAGTCTCTTCAATAGCTACGTCATAAGCAAGGGGGCCCATTCCGGTTCTAGCATTCGCACTCTGGACTACACTTCCTGCACGACCACAACGGCCCACCTTAAGTCCGGCTGTTGTTTCGTAAGCGACCATTGCCACCCAACGACGTGGATCATTTTCCGATGGTTCCCAGACAACAACTCTATCTGGTAAGATCTCAACATACCCGCCATTACTTTCTAGTGTATTGATCATTGACATGATCTTTGGGTCGATTGACTCTGTTAAAAGCTCTTTTATGTATTCACGTAATAGTTTCATTTTTCTATTTTTTCACCGTTGGTAAGAATTACATTGCCTAGCCTTCTAAACTCAGCTGTGTCTGTAAGTACACCGTCAATCAACGCCATGGCGTGACCCCTAGATGAAAGATAGTAAACGCCTTCCGGATGATCTGCTATGAACCTCTTAAGGGTAGGCCGTTTTCCTTCCATCGCTGATCTTTGCCACCATGTTGTTATGTTAACAGACCTGTACCCTAGCTCTTTTGTAAGAGTCAAGTGTATATCAATGCCGCTGGTAAACCCATCACACACTTCATCATCTGGATGTGGTAACTTATCCTCATCTCCAAAGTAGGTAGCTATAGCTCGTACAGTGGCGTTTGTGCAAGGGGTTGCCGTAGCCATTTCTGTCATCAATTCTCTTATGTACTCGTGCAGTAGGCTCATTTCATAATCCTATAAAGATAACCATACCGGATGATGTGTAATCGCGGCCTAAGGATTTCCACACCCTTTGTGCATCTTCGGAAGTTCCGCTGCCTATTGTGCATCGGTGTGCACCAATAAAAACGCCCCCATAATTTCTTGAATACTCTATAGCCTTATCAATAAATGCTTTATAGATCTCCTTGCCATGGCCCTTCCCCCTGTTTTCAGGGTTGGTTATCCAGGCATTTTCTACATCATAAAATCTCGGTGTAAATCTCTTAGGTGAACCATCACCCCATGTGTTCTTTGGATCAGACTTGTACCTTTCTTCAGCCTCAAGGTATTCAGGCATTTGCATGATAGCATCAACATCTGATTGGCATTCCTTAAATCTAAGTGATTGCCCTCCTTGAGCATACCCAATCCCAGGTAGGTCAACCCTAAAGTATTCGCTTGTGCCCTTATGTTTAAATGACTCAGACAACATGCCTTCAGTGTACCGATCATCACCTTCGTAAATAAACTCATTGACCTGTCTAAAACTTAACCCTTGAGCTGCCGCCAGGATTTCAACCTCAGCTAAGCACTCATTCCTGGCCCCTCCGGCTATGTCGCTACCATTCCACTGTGGTAATACATCCTGCAGTTCCGGAACCCAAAAACCATAATCTTCAAGGTCATCAAACAGTAATTCGCTAACTCCAATAGACTGGACATCTTCTTCATCTAAGTCTCTAATATCCTGCACATCATTATCGATCATGTACTTGACAATCTTAATAACTGAGTTTCTGTCAAAGCATATATCAGAATCCATTACATCACGAAAGAAACCATATCCTTTGTCAAAGAATTCAGAGGCTGACATTAGCTCTTTGTATGTTTCTTCGTCGTAACCTAGCTTTTCAAAATAGTAATCTCTTAATGACTGTTCATCAATCATACCGAGAGTGTCTGCACCGTTATATAGAAATAAAACCTGATCATATTTGGCAGCTGCACGCAGCATATCTCCAATGTCGAATGTGGCACCACTCTCGTATTCTGGCTGGATGTCGACAACTATTATACTGCCTCCCCCTGAGGCTTCTTCTGTTAGTTTTTCCCTAACGTATTCCCTAATTAAGTCTTCACTTAGCTTACCTTGTGCTAGTTGGGACAGTGTATCATCATCAACCGGAATGCCATGGCGCGTAGGCCCATCAAAGATCTTGGGTACTCTCTTCATAATCCACTCTCCGTTTCAAGTTCCCATGGGCCCCAGTGCTCGAAGTCTACGATCAAGCGACGTGCTTCTTCCCATGTGTATTCATGGACATTACCGATATTATCGATTTGCCCAATAGCATAATAGATTTCCTGAGGTAATTGTAGGTTCCTACCATTCGAAACATCAATGACTGTCCCGCCATCTAAGACCCAAGCATGGCCGTAGGTAACTCCGTTGAGGCGACCTTGGCCTTGGACTTCACCATGCACAAGGATAAGATTACACCTACCCATCATACATTTATCCATCATGTATTTACCTGCGGCCTCGTAACAATCGCCTGTTGCGTTCATCTTGGATCCCATAATAATTCACGTTCAGTATCATAGACTGGAACACCAAACTCAATTGCTGTCAGCATAATCTTCTTTATTACGCCCATGGTAAATTCTTCAACATCTTCTTTTGTGCCTTCGATATATTCTAGGCCTGAAATAATGTTTATTTCGTCGCCGCGGGTAAGAATAATACCAATTGGCTTCCAGTTATCTACTAGCGCCTCGTTATTAGACTTCGTCTTGCTTGGGTTCCAGGTCGACTGGTCTAAGACGTAAGGAATATTTTCTCTTGCCATTTTTTCCCCAAACTCGTTTCCGCGCTGTAGTTTTCCATACCGGCTATAGTCCTTTGATATGGTTGGTCTCTTATTACGTCCTGAAGATCTGTCTCTATGAGCAACTTCTTCCTCGGACCCTTCTGGGCCAGATCCATAGTCTCCATAAAATCCTGAATATAAATTGTCCTGTTCGTTAGCTGCCAATGTAATTCGGCCCTTTACCCAAAGCCCATAATCAAGTGGGTAATCAAAATCCTCACCAGGCAGTGTCATAGTTGCAGAGAGCTCATCTTTGTTCTTGCCCTTCAACCCTTCCATGCTGTAAAAGTCACCAGTCCAATGAACTGTGTCTAGAGAACTAAGAAATTGATAATCTGCATTATTTGCAAAAGCGCGTTTAATCTCTCGGCCGGCGGCTTTGGCTACCTTACCACCAAAAAACTGATCCCCGAATTTGTCGGACGCAGCAAGGTCATGCACAAACCCAATGGGATCTTCTTTAAGCAAAGTTCGAATATATTCTCGCAATAACTTCATAACAAGTATAACTATTCCCCATGACCATATATTGACATGTATCGTTCGCCACGATCACATAGCATTGTGACTATTATACCATCAATATCATTTTTTGATAACCATTCTTCTGAGGCTACTAGGTTAGCCCCAGAGCTAATCCCTACCAGCAAGCCAGTTTCATGTGCAAATCGTATGGCACGCTGCTTAGCAGAGTCAGTCCGGACTATGATAACATCATCCATGTCCTCAGGGTTAGCCAGGAAATCCTTCCCATCACCGATACCTTGGATACCATGGGGTTTTTCAGCAGGTACCACCATACATGTCCTTGTGTCATGTTTGGCTTCACCGTAAGTATTATTTAAAATAAATTGACGAATGCCTTCGATCGTACCCCCAGTCCCAGAGCCATGAATGAATGCAGACCACTGCAACCCCAAATCTTCAACCTGTGCAGCTATTTCCCTTGCGGTTACAGTACGATGGCACTCAACGTTGACTGGATTGCTAAACTGCATTGGAGACCAAGCAGTCTTATTCTTTAACAGAAACTCATCTCTCATTGCGATTGCCTGAGCAAAGTCGCTTGGAGGCGCTTCCACAATATCAGCACCGTATACCTTCATCATTTGTTTGCGCTCCTCTGACATATCAGAAGGCATAAATATTATACAAGGAAGGCCGAGGTTCGCAGCGCATGCGGAGAGGGCTATGCCAGTATTACCACTGGTAGCCTCACACAAAACTGAGCCTGGGTTAATTTTTCCAGCTTGGATGGCACGGTTGACTATATATGAAACGACCCTGTCTTTGACAGAGCCGGTCGGGTTATATGTTTCTAACTTGGCATAAATTTTCTCTGAGATCTTTATTAGGGGTGTATTACCTGTTAAACCCCCAAGTGATAAATCCATTTTGCACCCTAACCTTGTTTAGCAATATATTTAATGTAGCTGTAGATCTTACTGTATAGTTTTTTTATCGCAGCGTCACCTTTCGGAAGTACATGGTGATAGTGCTGTAATGCATTCGGTAACTTTGGATCGCTTAGATCTATGTTACCCCTCAGTATGTTCATCGCGCCGGGCTCGCCATATACAGCTAATAATTCCTCGGCCGCGTCATGTGCATGAGCGTCTATCTCAATATGTGACCGAAGATATTTCCTTTGCCAATCCGGATCATTCGAATCAGGTACCTGTTTTGGATCACTCAACATTTCCTCAAATGCGCCGGCATCATCGAGACCTTTATTCTTTGCTTGCTTTTTCATTTGTTTGTAATGAACCAGCTCGTGCCTAACCGTTTGAGATATATGCCGGACTAACGCGGGAGGATCCACATCTGCTGGATCAAATCCCATGTCCTCATCACTCATCATAATCTGTAAGTCAACCACATTTTTTCCAGCCCTTTGTTTTGATACATACCACCTTGCATCAACTAGCCACCTGTTGGGATATGCGGGGTGCTCAGGATGTAGCATAAAATCAGGGTCATCAGTAAACATCGAAGTCACGAATGCTTCAACATCAAGATCTAAATCGTCAAATGCCTTTTGAAGTGAGAGCTCTAATGCGACTGCAGCCGGAGTCCTAGCAGCATCCCTTGATGAAGGGTCAACATCATCATTTTCTTTTTCCCAAAACTTTGAGGAAGTAACTGCGTTATCGATAACTTGGAAGTATGCTTTAGGGAGCTCAGTCATTTCTGATAGTAGGATCTCTTTAATATACTCCCTAAGTTTGCCGTCTTCTTTTTCGTCAACTTCATGGGCCCAAGCTTGAGCAGCCTTATACTGTTTCTCAGACTTATAGCACCGCTTCTTCCCATTTCTTTTAACGGTCTGATACGTACCTTTCGTACCATCTGACTGGGTACAGTTGCGTTTTCCCTTAAATTTATACGGCACCTTGTCCCCTTACGCTTTAAAACTCGTTATCCCATACTCTCTGCGGTATAGACCTTAAGGGCGTCTGCATCCCCATCAAAGTGCCAAAGCAGTTCATCCCACTCGTCTTGTTCAAATTCGTACCTAGCTGCGTCAGCAAGATCAAATGCAACATCCTGTATATCTGTACCAGGATTGTCAGCTGCATAATCTTCGAAAGCGGTGTGGGCCCAATCCTGCAATCGGTTTAAGAGATTATCGGTGTTTAGTCTTTCTTCATCAGCCTTAAATTGAGCCCACTTTTTCTTAGAGGCACGCTGGCCTTGCTTGCCAACCACCTCATCATCAAGCTTTTTCCAATCTTCAGGGGAGAGATCCTCCCGGCTTAGGTCGATGCCAAGGCGTTTTGCCAGATCAGGAATAGCAGCATCTGGTACCCCTGAAATTGAGTCATCACCGAAATCAATTACCTCGCCTGATTCCCGGTTAACAAAATCTAATTCTTTCAGTAGACGGCCCCTGACCCAGGAACGCAAGGTTGCTTCCCTTACACCACCTCTTACCGGGTTTTCAAGCATCGACTCGATTGTATCAAGGATCACATCATATGTTTCGCGGCGTGAGTCATCGCGCATGTTTGTATCCCCAAACTTACGTCCCATGTATGGTACTTTCTCCCATACCCATGCATTCCTTTGCTCGATTGGCCCTCCAGGCCCAAAGAAAATATAACCCATGGATTGATCTTCCATCCCAACTTTCCCAGGCTGGTCAACAACGAGCCACTTTGTGGGCTTCCCTTGATCATCGGTAAACTCAATCTTTATGCCAACATACCCTGAATCGAACATTTGAACATTTGCAGTATACCCCCAGTGCTCCATTACTTCGTCAATTTCTTGAGCAAAGGTTGCAAGGTGTGGATTTTTTGTGTCAACATCTGCAGAAAATGCACCTCGGCTTTTCGAAATAGGCATTTCAGACAATATATTTCTAATAGTTTTCCGTAGTTCTCTTGAGTTCATCTCTCATCCTCCGCAGCTACCTTCAACTCTTTCATTAAGCTCGTAGCCTTCTTTAATAAATCAGGTCGTGGTGGGTTATCATTTAGGCCCCAAAGTGCCTGGACTACCTCACTCATTTTCTCTGAAGCAGTCGTTAGAGGTAGCTTCCAGCTTTTTGAAGTATCAGGCTGGGCGGCACTTTTTTTGCCCCAAAACTCATATAGAGTCTCTCTAACTATAGTTCTTAGTTGTCCCTTTGTCGTTTTCATCATTAATCCTTAGTCATAATATGGCGGAGGCGACTTCTTGTATGGGGCACGTCTTCCAAGCTGACCACCGGTCCGTGTGGTTAAGAAGTCCGTAAAGTCTTCGTAAGCGCCTGGGTAGAGGGCTTTAATATTTTCTTTTGGAATATTAATCTCTCCAACACCATGAGATATAGAACGAGGAGGCTTGACTCGAATGTACTTTTTGTACTCTTTCCACTTGATGTCTGGCAGGTCATTGGGTTCTATCATGCTAATGAACTCGTTACCTAAGAACTCTAAGAATTCTTTGTCAGGATCACCCTTAATGGCTGCCTTTGCCTGCTTGTCGTATACTTTCCAAGCTGCATCTTCGAGATCTCTTAGAAATTTATATGCCTTTTTTCTGTCCCAACCTTCTGGTGCTGGCATGTCATAACCTTCTTCTCCGACATTTTCGAACCACCCGCCGGCTTCATCAGCTACCCAGCCCATTTCGTTTTTATCGACGTATGGCTTTATGTCTGGGTGAGCAAGCGCCCCTGCAATATCACCTGTTAAAGCGAAGTTTGCAAGAATATTATAATCACCCACTTCTTCGTATGGATTGACAATAATGTCCTGCATCTTTTGCTGCTCTTGTAATAAAGATTCTTTAATAATCTTTCGTAAATTTGCCTTTGTAATTAGCATATTATCTCCTCTAACATTAAATGATGCAGCTAACTTTTCCTTTTCCTCTTTCGGGGCCTCGGTATCTTCAGGGCTAGCTGACTTCCAGTCACCGGTCATTAGGATTTGAAACAGGCCTACGGCGGTTATCGTAGTAGGAACAAGTACCGTAAGGACACCATCTATTACATCTAAAACTTTTGGAGCCTGATCCTTGATTGCACTAGCAGCCTTCTCTAAACCGCTAGGCCCGAGTTTTTTAAGCACTGCGCCGCCGCCGATTCCTCCGGCCACGATGGCATCAACCCAACTCATATCCGCTAATTTTTGAGCACCTGACATCATAAGCTCAACAACCTGATCAAAGACGTCTCGAAAGAAATCAACTGCAGTAGAGGGATCACGGACAAAATCCTCTAGCATTTTTACCTTGCTAATGGCACCAGCCAATAGATCATAGGCATTTTCAGCAAGGGCATCCAAAACAGTCTGAAAAGCTTTGGCTGCTGCTACACCAATGGTTGCGTCTGGGATTATTAATTTTATGCCTGACTTTAGAGCATCAACCATTTTCGAAATTAATTTCTGAATTGCGCCTTGAAGCTTTTCGCCAAGCTCCTCAACTGTATCACTAGCCTTTTCGCCAAGATCATTTAGGGCTTTCTGGACGATCTTTACCAGGGTTGCATAATATGATTTAAGGTCAGCGCCATATGCAGCAGCAGCTTCATCCCACAACCCTGCATATTCCTTCATCATTCCGCTAACATTCTGGACGGATGATACTGCGCTAGCTACACCTTCAGCAGCAAAGGCAGCATCAACTATAGTCTCGACGGTCGGCCCTACGGCTAAGCCGGCTCCGGCTGCAGGTAATGTTACGGCACCCAGGCCATACTCTGCACCAGCAGCTACTAAAAACTGGATGGCATCTTTAACCAGGCCGTCCGTCATTCCTTCGCGGAGGAGTTCCTCATTTAAAGCTGAATAGGGCTGGGGTGAAAGGTGGCTCCTTATCACGCTCCGTAACAACTCATCATTGGTAGGGTGATTATATAGGATAACATTACTCATTTAATATGCCGTATAGGTTTCCCAGAAACCTTCCCCATGTTTATCTTCCCACATAGCATATTCACCAGAAGAATCCTCCGGAAAAATATACCGAGGCCCATTTTTCATAATGACCTCCCAATTCGTCCCATTAAATGGCTCATCAAAATCAGAATAAACCGATATTGATGAAATGTGAGACTTACCGATACCTCGCTCATATATGAACCCTAGGGATTCATAAATATCCCTAAGTACTTTACGAGAGGGTGCACTATTTCCTGAAGATCGTACAGGTCCTGTCGTTACCACAGTACCGGCTGTAACCCACTTTCCGCGATCACGATTAATATTCTTGAACCTCTTTAGCTCAACCTCGGTGCCCGCGGGCAGGCCGTCGATTTTCTTTGCAAGCCGTTCACCAGACTTAGCCCACTTTTTGGAGGTTAGCTCATCTCCATATGAATGCAAACCAGACCTATTACCAAGGCCAGGCCAGATATTCTTTCCTGCAACGGTGACGCGGTTTCCTTCTTCGGCCCATTGCAATATTTCTTGTGCAGGATCACCGGAACCAATAGCATTTCCAAATTGTTCTTTAAGCAACTTTGCCCTTATGTAGTTTCTAACGAGGGCTTCTTTCTTTGTCTCATCGTCTTTCTTGGCGGTGCTCGGGTCAGTAGGGTCATCAATACCTTGCTCTGCTTCCTTAGCCTCTTCTTTAGGATCAGTGTCACCCTTCATCATCCCAATAAACTTCTTAAGGGGAGGGCCGAGGAACTTAAATACATACTTTACGCCGTTGAATGCTTTTCCTAACGCATTGAACGCTGCCATTATGCCACCGCCCAAGGCCCCTGTTAAAAACTCGACACCTAAGTTTTTAAGAAAATCCAGGCCCCACTCTTTTACTTTTTCAAGAGCAACCTTTGCCAGTTCTTTAACCTTTGCGTTAATTTGCTCCATGATGCCGCTGGATGCCTCATCGCCACCAGCCTCTTTGTCTCCGCCGGAGGCGTCTGCTTTTTCTGCCTCAGCCTCCTCTGGTGTCTTCGCAGCAATACCAGCTGATTTAGCCTGCTCAGGCGAAATCAAGATACCATCTGATGGGACTTTACCGCCGGCAGGGATTGATAGGCCGAAGTCTTCAGCATCCTTATTTTTTTTGCCAAATACACCACCCAAGAACTCATTTAATTTTTCTGTATCCGGATCAAGGGACTCTAAGAGCCCTAAAGAGTGAATGTAGCCTTCTTTCTTTGCTAGCTGCGGGCCCTCGCCTTCAGGGCTTGAGCCTCCAAGCTTTTCCTTTACGAAGTTTACGACTTCTTTTAGTTTCTCTAGAGTATCGCCGGCCATTTCTTGAAGCTTGTCCCAAAGTAATGCCATCCCCACCAAGGCACCAGAAGCTAACATTGCTTGCTTCCATCCGGACATAGATTTAACCCCAGCAAGAAGTCCCTCTAGTTTCTTCTTAAGCTTTCCAAAGAACTCAACGACCTTATTTAGGCCGGCCATGATTTTATCACTAACTTTCTCAGCTAGGGTTTTAACGTTCTCTAGAAATTCGTTGATAAACTTAACTGCGTTATCAAAGAGTCCCTTAATGTCTCCGGCGATTGCCTTAACATATTGTGCAATCCTCTTTGGATCTTCGAAGATATACCTAAGTGCTAAAGCTGCATTCTTTAGATCTCCGCCCAGCTTCTTAAAGTCACTAAAAAACCCCTCTAATACTACATGTTCTTCAAATACCTTCTTTTGAAACTCAGGAGAAAATGGTTGCGATTCGTTTAGGGGTATCTCTAAGCCAAGAACACCTGTAATGTACTCTTCACTAAAAAGATGCTTAGGAATTGGGCCGGTGTATGCTAGCGGATATGCGTCAGTACCAGACGTAGTGCCTGGATTCGATGTTAAAACAGTTTCCCTAACATATGTTCTTAGATATGTTTCGTCTAACGAGGGAATTCCCTTAATCATACTAATTACCGAAGACTCTTTTACTAATGCCCGGAGTGTATGTTCATCAAATACTAAATATCTTTCTTCACTTTTTATCATCACCAGTTCTTCGCTCCTATGACGCTAGTATCTGGATACTGCTTTTCCATTTTATCTTTAAGGTGGCCCACTTCCTGGCGCATCATTTTACCAAAATGAATCATTCCGCCTGGCTTCGCATATCTTTTAAAAAACTCGTCCATTAAACGGGAAGCGATCTTTTGGTTCATTTTATCACCGCGGGTTTTCATATAGTCGATGTACCACCCGTTCTTACCATACTCATGAAAATCTAGGAACCCGATAACACAGACATCAGAGACTCCAGGCGTAATCTCACCCTTACGAGGCTTTTTAAGCCGGCGTCCATTTCGGCCATAATATTCCCACTCCTGTTTTTCATTAAAGTATGCATCATTTACTGGGCGGCCGGAAGGTGACAGGTTGGGCTCTTGTACTGATAAGTCACAAAGTGCTAGCCGCTTAACATTCGCTGCGCGATTATACCTAAGAGGAGAATCAAGTTCTCTAAATTCAACACTTTCACTTAAAACTTGATTAACGAAGTACCTGACTTCGCTAGCGGCTCTTAACTCAGCCATAGATAGTTGATCTAGTGTCTTTTGCAGGACATCACCTGGAGAATAATTTTCACCAGAATTGTCAACCTGATATACGACTATCTTACCAGCATCAGATGGTAATGAGGTTATGTCTAAAACCTTACCTTGAGATCTATAATGCTTACAACCCGGATTTATATTTGTAACGATATCACCAATAACCGGTTCAAGCGTATGGCTTTGATAGCTATCGGCAATACTCTCCCTAATATATGCCCGCAATAATAATGAGTCCTTCATGTCTATTCATCCTTAAAGTGCATATTTTTAATTATTGCGCACTACAGAATGAATCTTCACCTAGTGCAATTTATTTGCCTATTCTTTATACTATAAAATTATAACAAATTTATGAGAAAGTTTAACGATAAGAAATAGTATAGAAAAATTTGTTACGTACGTGAGTATTCACTCAGGAGGCCAACTTTTTTTGAAGTAATCCCCATGAACCTCAAGATTATAACTGAATATGCTCCTAACAACACTGTCAACCAGTACTTCATATATGTCATACTTTTCCCAAGCAAGAGATGAACAAATCTGTATCGGTCGGCCCTTAAATGAGACAATAGTTGCAATAGTGCCATCAGAGACTATAGTGCTGTCCCCGTAAAAATCATTCCATGATGGAAATGATGACAGACATACCCTAGAATAAATCATGCCAGAAGATATATCAGACACCCCGAATGTACCTATCGTGGCAAAACCTTCTTCAGTATATGTTCTATTTTCTATGCGTAGCCGAACTAATTGGCCAGAAGCATATTTGTGATCACCCATATAAAATACTTACCACTGCCTGCTCAATGCAAACAACAATAAGTATTAAGGGCTAAAGATTATTCATCTGCAGTTTGATCCGGCTCAAACTCAGCATCAATAACATCATCATTAGAACCGTCAGGATCTTGAGCAGACTGGCCTTCAGCCTGCATCTGTGAATACATGGCTGCACCAACTTCATTCATCTTGGCAGTAAGATTATCAATTGCAGACTTGATTTGATCAACATCATCAGACTCGAGGTTAGGCTTTGCAGCGTCATTGGCATCCTTTAAAGAAGCCAGGAGAGACCCGTCTACCTTATCCTGATACTCATTCATCATTTTTTCAGCTTGGTATGTTTTGGTGTCTAGTTCATTCTTGGCTTCGACTAGCTCTCTTTTCTTTTTGTCTTCATCAGCAAACTTTTCGGCATCTTTTACCATTTGTTCGATGTCATGATCGGATAGAGAACCTCCACCTTCAATTCGAATTGATTGTTCCTTTGCCGTAGCCTTATCTTTAGCGCTAACATTAACAATCCCGTTTGCATCAATGTCAAACGTTACTTCAATTTGAGGAATTCCGCGGGGAGCCGGTGGGATGCCATCGAGGTGAAACTTCCCTAATGCTTTATTGTCTTTAGCAAATTGCCTCTCACCTTGAAGAACATTAATCTCGACAGAAGGTTGCCCATCTGCAGCAGTGCTAAATGTCTCACTCTTATTAGCAGGAATTGTTGTGTTCCTAGGGATAAGGCACGTCATGACGCCACCCAGCGTTTCGATGCCAATACTAAGGGGTGTTACATCCAACAAGAGAACGTCAGTAACGTCACCGCTTAAGACGCCGCCTTGCACAGCAGCGCCCAGGGCTACGACCTCATCAGGATTGACTGTTGTATTCGGATCTTTCCCAAAGAACTCTTGGACTGAATTACGCACAGCTGGAATTCTTGTCGACCCACCGACCAGCAAGACCTCATCAATGTCGGCGGCAGATAAAGAAGCATCTGACAGTGCCATACGGACTGGCTTCATTACCCTTTCCAAAAATGGCTCGATTAATCGATTAAATTGTGCTGATGATAGTGAGGCTTGAAAGTGTTTTGGTCCGGAACTATCAGCCGTCAAGAATGGTAGGTTAATGTCTGCCTTAGGGGATGAGCTTAATTCAACCTTGGCCTTCTCTGCGGCCTCTTTAACTCTCTGCATAACTGTCGAGTCTTTCGACACATCCATGCCTGTATCCGACTTAAACTGCTCTAACATCCAATCGATGATTGCTTGGTCAACATCATCACCACCAAGGTGGGTATCACCATTAGTCGATAGAACCTCAATAACATTGTCATCAATCTCAAGAACAGATACATCAAATGTACCTCCCCCCAAGTCAAAAACAGCGACACGTTGCTCTTTACTTTGGTCAATCCCATAGGCCAAAGCAGCGGCAGTCGGCTCATTGATAATCCGCTTAACGTCAAGGCCGGCTATCTTACCTGCATCCTTGGTCGCTTGACGCTGTGAGTCGTTAAAATATGCTGGTACAGTAATAACGGCTTCAGTTACCTTTGAACCTGTATATTCTTCAGCAGACTGCTTAAGCTTCATAAGCACCTGGGCACTGACTTCTTGGGGTGTATATTTCTTCCCGTCAATTACTATTAGGCACATCCCATCCTTGCCTTCTACAACACCATATGGTACCCTTCCAGCCTCATCTTTAATATCCTTAAAGGGAACACCCATAAACCGTTTAGCGGAATAGATGGTATTTTCAGGATTAGTAATTGCTTGGCGTTTCGCAGACATACCAACAGATCTGTCATCTGCACCGGTAAACCCAACGACTGATGGAGTCGTCCTCTCACCTTCCGAGTTGATAATTACCTTTGGCTGCTTTCCTTCCATTACGGCTACGCAGCTATTCGTTGTACCCAAGTCGATTCCAATAATCTTACTCATTGATATATTACTCCTTTTTAAGATATGCTAACCTAGATTTAAGATCAATATAAGCCCAAAAGCTCGTTTGTACATGCAATTAATTCAACTTTTCCGTTACATCATGCATGTCTTACAATAATATTAATATAACAAAGGAATTTGTACATGGGAGTGCTGGCAGCTTGCCTATTATTACTGTCTGGATATACAGCAACAGCAGTTGGGTATTATCTAAACCACCGTTTTATATTTCATGGTCGAATGCCGAGATGGGTGCCTAAAAGAATTAAAAGGGCTCACAGGTGGTATGCCGGATTTCATATGAGACATCACCTACATGCCGAGCAAGATGATGAGCTAGTCGAAGATTATCTCAAGATCCCCACTGCTGGAAAGGTTGTCATGGTAATAATGTTATTAGTAATAGCCATGGCATCTATCTCTTTTAGTATAGGGTGCCTTATATTCTTTACAGTATATGGTATACGTCATGGTGCGATCCATGGTGTGGGAAGAAAAAAGCTTAGCAAGGACTCATACCACTACCGTCATCACATGCTGCACCACAAGAAGGGAAACTGGGGAGAAGCCAATTTCTCAGGAGTGCACCCATGGATCGATAAAGTATTCGGTTCCTATAGGCAATCATAAAATATTGGAAACTAAAATCCCCGTAACTAACCCTACAAAAAGACACACACCAATAGCTGCGCCTACCCATAGCCCCTTCGTAAACTCTGATGGTTCATTTTTAGAACAATCCGGATCATCAACCTTGGGTACCATCGAGCCTACGATTGAGGTTCTTAGAGTCTCCATCTTTTGATCTAAAACAGATTCCATCTCACCCATAACTGTCGGCATAATCTCATTTAATGCACATTCAACAGCATCATGCATACACTTTTCCATTAGTTGCTGATTTTCTTTGATTTCGTTTGGGTGACGATATGCCATACTATATTGTAAAACATAATACAGAGATTTACAATATGAAGAAAATATACAAAACTATAGTTTAGGTCACCCTGTCGGCAGTTACTCGAAGTGCGTCAGAACGATCTAGGTATTCTAACATTTCATTAATAGTAAGTCCTGTGTTACCAAGATCAGAACCGTCAATTTCTGAGAATGATTTGTCACCGGCCATACGAACCTTTATCTTTAAAAGCTTCTTCCTCCCGTTTGGGCCAAGGGTCCAGACAGGGCAGTATTCAATATTTTGTGTATCATGATCAACACTAGTGATATTGAGGGTGCCACCTAAAGCCATGGCGATACAACGATTAATGATTGCTTTGATCAGATCAGCATCGATAGAATTACTTATCATATGTATATACCCCTTCACAACTTGACGTCTTACAATATAATTAGTTAGTGGAAGTTGCAAGTTTATATGACAAGTAAACTTTAGCTCAATATATTGGCTGACAAAGGATACATCATGAAGATGACAGAAAACCGATTGCGAAAAATTATTAGGAACGTATTATCTGAAAAGCTTGGGTTCAACAAAACCTATAAGCGAAAGAAGCATGGGGACCCTAGCAAATACCAAGGCAAAGACTACGGGGGAGGCGGGTACTCCGGAGGATACTACGATGATGACTACTCAGACGGTTACTTCGAGGCCGATGAGGGTGAAGAAGAAGTAATTGAAGAAGAAGACGTAGAGTAAAGGGACAGGCCTTAGAACCTGTCGTCTTCCCCTTCAGGGCTTTTAGGGTGGGAATCATAATGGTTCCCACAAAAATCATCACATGTCCCTAGTATCTCCGCCATCATTATAGAGATAATTCCCCCCATCGAAATACCACCCATGGCTTTTATAACGCCAGGACCAAATTCTTCTATGAATGCAAAGACTGCGCCGGTGAGAATTGCGCCTCTTGCTCCCCCGCCACTCATTATGATGGTCACCCCTTTGTTCTCTATGCTATTTATCAGCTCCGGATTCTCATTGTGGAGGTATTCTATACGCTGGCGAACAGTATCATAACCAAACCAGAATGCTTTCTTGGTTGTTTCTTCTGTTAACTCTAAAAAGTCAAGGGTGGTTAGTGGATCTTTCGACCACCAAAGCTGATCTCTATTTTCTTCAGAGGATTGCATGGATGGCTTAATTTCGATATACTGATCTAGGGTGAAGCCATCGTTTTCAATTGCCCATCGTATATCCATTGTCCCTGCATTATACATCATAGACATGAACGAATTAAAGATGTAATTGAACAAGCCGCCTGTTTGATATTTCGGTTTCTTCGTAACATCTAGGGCTGCGGGTCTTTCCTCGTCTGATTCATTAAGATTCAAGACAAAGACTGTCGACATATCATGTTCAACAATTTGAGTCATTAGTCCGGTTGTTGCGGCACCGTCGACAACTCGTGTTGCATACTCCCCATCCTGAATCGTAGTTGGGTGGGGAAAGCTAAGTCTCTGAAAGCATGGTAGTGCTGCAGTAGCATATGCTGCATGCCAGGCCAGTACATCCCGGCGCTCATCTCTGTAAATGTATTTGTAGTCAGGTGATTCTTTAAAGTACTTAAGATTCTCAGGGAGATCGTTGGCAATAACTAGCGTCTGGTGATTATCAACATCACATGTAGCAACCATTACATCGATCTTGCTGGGGCGGGTTGATGCTGGCTGTGGATATTTGTTGGATACATTTTCGCCGCTTAACTTTGAGTGGCCTATACTAGAAAATTTCCTAGAACCTGACAGGCTCTTAAATACACCTTCACCATCCCAAATATACTGGCCTGATATTATATTCCACCCCATCCTTGTGTAGTCCCATGCTCGGGAATACCATGGTTTCCATTTTGCACCTAAGATAACATCTGAAAGGTTGTTACCCTTAATTCCTGGGGAGTTTTGTAGCAGCCTTTCAAGTAATAATTCTCGTAAGTCATCAGGTGACATCATGAATCTCCTATTCTATAGATCAATAAATATAACGTCTAAGGAACTATAGTTAAAGTGCTCAAGATCTTATCTTCCCTGGTTGCTCTTTACATATGCTTCTAAGGCCGCCGCAGTCCTTAGGACTCTCCGAGCATATGACATCCCAGCTCTACCAGCCCTAGATAATGCTGGCCTTGTGCGGGTCGGCTTACAACGAAAGCCAGCATTGTATCCACATAAGCCTATTCTTTCGTTACCTCGACCATATCGCTGAATCCAGTACCTTAAGGCTCGGGAGCCGGCATCTATGCTAGTCCTTGGATCCTTAAGTTGTTCACATGTTAACCTCGGGTTGCCAGCACCTCGTGGGTATGGTGCACCACCTGTATATCTCGGCAAAACCTGCGTTAGCCCACAGGCATTTGCATGAGAAACAACCCGGTGTTGCCACCTACTTTCATGATGAATTAGTGATATCATCAATGCCGGACTGAAACCGAACTCATTACTTCGCTCTATTATTTGAGGAACATGTGTACAAGCAAATTCCCCTCTCTCAGGCGTACCACCTATCCCAAGCGCTAAAATACCTGCACATAAAATTTCTGCAATTCCCATAATTTATATAACCTTTCTCAAACAACAAATCTGCCCCTATGCTCCCTACACAGTCCTGCGGTGTAAATCAAGCAGGTTATTATGTATAGGGGTGTCATAGTTTTTAATATACTCAGCCATGGCAAGAACCATATCACGCCGGAGTAGGGGATCAGATCTATCTTCATTCCAATCTATCGATAATACTCGGACGCCTTGTTTGTCAAGCGCGTTAACAACATTATCCTCATGAACCCGTAAGGACTCTAAATACTGGAGCTCAATTGCAGACTCGCACTTGCGGCCTGTCTGTTTCTCCATTCTTGCAACAATCCTACTTTGTGCTATCGAAGGCCTAACATTAAGGTGAATACAAAATGTAGGAAGTAAGACGCTAGCTGTCATTGCATGGTAAATACTTTGGTAGGTATCAAACTCATCTTGGGTCATATCACCCATCTCAAGTTGCAGATTTGCAAAAGCAGTATCACCGAAGTATGAACGATCTAATACCGAGAAATTGCCGGTTGTCATACTATGCCACTGTGCATTAAGATGCATTTTATATCTCATCTGCAATAAGTGGGTCTGCATTGTGTATGCCCACCTGGATGAATCGTTATAAAAACTAGCCAAATATGGATTTGCATTATTTTTCTCATCTGGCTCCTGTTGGTACAGAGTACCTTCCCCAAGCGCTGACGCTAGTTCCTTAGAAAAGCTTGACTTTCCTGCCCCAATAATACCTTCAACGACGATAACCTGTCCACGATTCATAACACGAGTCCCTAAATTAAAATGGTGAGTTTGGATAGATAAGGCAATTATCGCCTATCTTCTTGTGAGAAAGAGACGTAGGTACCCAAATAATATTTGGAAACTGGGTAACTCCCCGGCTTTTTCTTTCCTTAAAAAATCTTTTCATAGAAGACCATGGCTTCCCATGTCTTTGTGTTAAAATGATTGTCCTTGTCGGATTATCCCTACCAGGAAGTTGATTGTTCAAGTATCGATCATATGTTACATCAAACCATCTACCATATGTTGAATCAGAGAAAACGATCGTTCCGGGCTGGAGCATATGTAAAATCCCGGCCCGGGCTAATGCCATAATCCCAGAACCACCTGCAGAATGTCCATATAAGGTAATGTTGCTAGACTTTACACGAGACCTATGAATATTAAAGCTGCCCTCTAAGATCTTAAATGTAGCATCCAGCCACTGTGTAAACTGATGTGTAGTCGTAAAGGGCCCTGTCCCATTTCTCTTAGTCCTGGTCTTCGTCCAGTATGACCATGGTTGCTCAATCGCAATAATAAGAGGATTCTTTCCAGAAGTATGTAATTGTTCTATATGCCGTAAAATCCTTATACCAAACTTGTTAAACCCGTGATGTCCATGGAGCCAAATTATAACGTCAGGATCCCGAGTGTTGTCATAGAGACTTGAAGTGAAAATAATCGTATGACGCTTTTTATGAAAGTGCATCTTGTCATTGTCACCATTTCCCTCGATTGTCCCAATATATGTCTTCCCAGATATCTTATACTCTGTTAAGTGATTAGCCCATAGGGCAGGAATGGGTGGATACACGTCCTTTTCTATTTCTATAATGTTGGTACTAGTAGGAACGGCACGGGGGCTTGTATGACCATCCTCAGGCCCTAGAAAACAAGCGGCTGCTACTAATATTAGAGCTACTCTATTCATTATGCCTCCCGTATAAATCGTCTAGCTTTCTTTTTCTTCTAGCTTCATGCTCAATGAGCTTCTTCTTTAACGCAGATTCTTCCATTGATAAAAGGGATGCCCGTATAAGAAAAGAGACAGAAAACCCTATTGCAAAAAATATCATGATGTCTAAAAATGACACTAACTAACTACCTTTCATTAGCCTATAAGAATCTTCATCAAAATGTTGCGTCGAGAACTCAAACATTTCTGAGGATTCTATTGCTAATATCCTATGCCTTAAACCGGGTGAAACATGAAAAGCCTGGCCTGGCTCAAGTATTAGCTCGTCTGCAAGGCTAATGTCATCGCAATCTGAATACAAAACTTTAAGCTTTCCAGACTGCAAGAAAAAGACTTCGTCTTTTAACTTATGGAAATGCCAGGACGTATGATGACCAGCCTCTATCGTTAGTAGCTTTCCGCAATACTCAGGTTTATTGACAATCCATTTTTCATGTCCCCAAATCTTAGGAACGTGCTTAATATCTAATGTCTCTCGTTTCATGAAAACCCTTAATAAAGATATTAATGAAACAGTAATTGTATATGTTGCTTCGTTATATTTAATAGTATCATGTTGATTCAGATTAAAAACATAGCTGGGAAAATACTCAGAAAATCGCTTGGATTGCTTAGGCTGGTGGCGCTCATAGCGTTAGCCGTAGTAGGCATACCCGCAGCATATAGCATTATACCCCTAGAGATCAGGCCTGAGAATGTTTGGGACTTTGCGAATTCCGTTTTGCTATTGTATCTAGTTATTCTAATTACAATGCTTAGTCAAGAAAACGATACTTCTCAATCTTAGCTAATTGGTGACGTGAAGGGCGAGCGTGGTCCTTTGAAGACTCGCTTAGATCGACTATGTCAGCATCGACTATAGGGCCTTCTGCTCGACCAGCTACCCAGCCAGGTGGAGGGCTATATGGTTCCCAATTGTCAGATTCCTGTTTTCTCTTAGCAGCACTTAGGATTTTCTCTATATAAACATCTCTAGCGGAGCGCTGCCGGTATGGTAATAGCCTTCCAGTTGATCGTATGTCATCTTTTGTACAATGGCCGCATGTGCCGTCTTCTGTCCTATACCGAACGTTTACATATTTCCCATATGACTTGCCAAAAGAGGCAGAGACCCCAAGCGTTTCAACGATCAATATATTCCCCAAGCCAGGAAGGAACCACCGCTGGCCGGATAATACTGGTGTTCTACTTGAATTAAATATCGTAAAAATGCATATACTTAACGCGGCTGCAACTATCATAATGGTGACTGATAGAATCATTGAAACCTCAAATCAGCTATTTAACAAACAAACATAATATACGGATTAGTCTTTAAATAGTTAAACTAAGCTAAAATATGTGAATATGTATTATATATGTAAGAGAGTAGGCGCTATATGAAAAAAGAAAATAGCGGATGGAGTGTAACTTGTCTTAAGTCGTTGCTGGTCTTAAACTTGTTAGATGCTATTTTTACATACATATGGGTATCTTTAGGGTTAGCAGAGGAAGCCAACCCGTTGATGGACTTCGTCATTTCACTTAGCCCAACCGGCTTTATCTTATATAAGGTATTCATTGTTAATCTTTGTGTGTTACTCCTGTGGAGGATGAGAGAACAAAGATTATGCAAGGTGCTATGTGTTCCGTTAGTTTGTGTATATGCGTATGTATTTTTGATCCACATATTATTTTTAGCAGATATCACTTATGAATATTTACAAAGTGGCATAGCAATATAAAATTTGCGCTACTATGAAAGTACAGGCAGCACACATCAAAGCAGCATTAGTCGGAATTAAGGTAGGCATTATAGTCATTGCATTTGGCTATATCGCACTGAACTCTTGGATATTATTTCAAAGCTTACACAATTCCCTGATATCAGCATTGCCTTGAATCACTATTTCCTTCTTGGCTTTTGGCAACTTCCTAAAGCGATACTCTAGCTTTGCTGCCTCAGACCTGCTGTCAAATTCTTTGCAGTAAACCATCTTATTAGGGCGACGGCCTCGAGTATATTTAGCGCCCTTCTTGGTAAAGTTATGCTCATGTAGTCTCCTCTTAGGGTCAGTTGTTATCCCAGTGTATAGTGTGCCATCAACACATTCAAGAACATAGAGGAACCACCTATTCCCTAAAGGATCTTTTGAAATATCCTCAGTTAGGACCCACCGAAGCTCACCATTTACCAAAACTTGTGCGAATGGGACATCTTCGCAGTCTATAGACTCTACTGCGGTAACTACGCCATACCCACGGCCTTGCCAATCTCGCAATGAAGAAATACCCTTAGTGCTATCGACAAAAACGAAGTCACCAATTTTAAGTTTGGACTTAGACATCATCTTAATTCCCTATTGTAAATAAATATGGAAAGAAAATATAAAGAATTCAAATCCTATATCAAAGCTTAAGTTTCTTGATGAGTTCTTTTTGCTCGGTCGTAAGTTCGGTTGGGACAGCTACAACAATTCTAACAAAATGATGCCCTGTCGGCCTTGCATTTCTCCCGGGAACACCCTTACGCCTTAGGCGAAGTGTTGAATTACATTGTGTGCCAGGCTTAATTTTTACGGTTTGGACACCATGGACTGTATTAACAGGGACTACACCGCCTAAAGAAGCCACGTTAAATGGGATGCTTACTGTACTGTGAATATGCTTACCATCTTTGGTAAATTCATCATGGGGAGCTACAGTGAGATTTATCAATAGGTTTCCCCGGTGTGACCCGAACATGTTCGCATGCCCCTTACCGGATAACCTAAGTGTAGAATTATTATCAACGCCTGGTGGAATCGAAACTTTGATCACCTCTGATTCTGTTGTGCGGCCTGAACCGTTACATGCAGTACAGGGCTTTTCAGGTATATGTCCTTTACCATGACAAGTATGGCACTGCACATTCGCCCTCATAAAGGCCTGGCGTACTGTTACAAATCCAGTCCCTCCGCAAGTCTGGCACCTTGTCGTCTTTTTCGTCTCTGATCCTGTTGATGAACAAGTTGAGCAGCCTAAATTAACATTAACTCGCAAATCTTTCTGTGTTCCGAATATGGAGTCTAAAAAGTTGATTGTAGCATTAATGCGGATATCTTTCCCTTGCTGGGATCTGTTCCTTTGCCGACGCTGGTGAGGCTGACCAAATACATCACCAAACATATCAAATATATCATATGGAGTACCACCGGTTTCGAAACCCCCAGGAAAACCCTGCGGCCGACCATCAGGATCACCATATGAGTCATAGTTACTTTTTTTCTCAGGATCTGATAGGACTTCATATGCATGTGAGACTTCTTTAAACTTTGCCTCTGCCTCAGTATCGTCCGGATTTCTATCAGGATGAAACTTCATGGCAAGACGACGATAAGATTTCTTTATCTCAGAAGCGTCAGCGTCTCTAGAGATACCTAATACAGAATATGGATCAATCATTTATCGATATGCCTCTATTACTTCGTCTTCATATACTGTAATCATCCCGTGAGGTAATAATACACTAACTAGATTAGGAAGACACTCTTTGTTATCGACAGAAACTACCAACCCAAGAAACTCGTTCGGAGATGCTATGCCGGCAGACGACTCCCAGTCTACGTACTTTACTAGTTTTCCAACTAGCATACCTCACCCTCCCATGGGAGACACCAGGAAGGGCGTTTGATCTTTTTAAATGACAATTTCTGGTACTCTGGATGAACACTGATTAGTATTTCTTTTGTCCGTTGCCTTTTATAAGGTGACTTAATGATAAAAGAATTAATCTCTTTGCCTTCCTTCGTTTTTGCCACGACTTCCCAAAAATTCATGCTTCGCCTTTCATGTTTTGCAAAAGCCTTAATTGAGCTAATTGGGCTTCAACCATATCATTTACTTCGTTGTTAAATGCTGGGCCTCGAAGCGCAGCTTCGGAACTACGTAATTCATCCAACATAAACCACAAAGAATTAATCTCGTCTTCATAGCCCTCAATATAGGGTGACAAATATGCCATAATAAAAACAGACAAAGTCTCCCTTGCGGAGGCGGAGCCTAAATTACATTGTGGATTCTCAATAGCAAACTCATTTATCGTTTGCAAAAGAATATCATTTAACTTTACACTAAGTAGTATCTTTTCTTCTTCTGACATTTTTACCCCGCTATTACTGCTGCATCTGCTATGTACGTCATAACACAATTCGTCATTACCTTGTTAAACTTCTCGTCATCGATATATAATTCAAGCCGGCTAGCTAGCCTTCGCCCCCTCTTCCAAGCCTCAATCTCTTCAGCGACCAGCGAAACCTGATAGGCTTTGCTCCTTACGCGGCGTGAGTCACAAGATGAAGCATAGACAGGATGATCTTTTTGGAACTGTGTTGATGAGTTTGCTATTAAGAGATGGCCACATTCATGAACCAAGGTATAAAATCGATTCTCAGCATGCTGACGTGAATCAATATGGATGGTTCTTGAGTCAAAATCTAAGCGATCGTCCGCAGAGGTGTAGCATTTTACTTTATAGTTTTTCTTTAGCAACCAATCCTCCAATAACCTAAATTGAGATGTCCACTTACTCTTCATCATCACTTAATAAACCCCAACTACCGATTGTTTCTTTGGGGGACCTTTCTTCACGAGTGGGCTTACGTATAGATTGCTTAAGGACATAATCGCTAAGTTGCATCCCGGGAGTCATAGAAGTGGCAGAGACGCTTCGGGATATCCGGGTATCCTGTGAGCTTTCATCTACAAACCAAAGCTTCGATGAGTCAGGATGATACTTGATTAATAACTCTTCGCCTTTCCTGACGTCTCTTTTGGTAACAAAACATAATGCGTTGTAGCCATGCTCACTATCCGTCCTGTATATCCATTGTAAATTGGAGCTTGATGATGAGTGATTATAGATCCCGGCCCACCCTAGGGCAAAAGCGCGATTTCCATCAGGCCAATGAAATGGATAGTCGGAAAGTATGTGACGAACTCGATGAAGTTCGTTTAAATGGGCAAATGTATAGGGAGCACAAATAATTACAGGGGAAGATTCTATCATAGTGCGGTTAGGGATATCACTTAATGCAACGCAACCAAGACCGGCCCCTGGAATCTGCGATTCTTCAACCCTAATCCTGCTATCTATAAACCATCCTGTCTTTTCGGCATCTCGAAACATAAGATCAGCGTCCTACATATCTGCTTTTAAAAGATCATCCACCTTAAACTTTTGAATAACCGGTGGTTGTGTGGCATCGATAGAATCCATTTTAATTAATGCAACCTTAATCATCGATGTAGTACCCTCAGTGGTCAGTAGGTTAGTACTGGCCCCCAACACCTCAAATGACATAACCGTCCCGACCCTATTCATATCAAAAAAAGGTACAACTCTGTCTCCAACTCTAATCATCAATAAACCCCTACATAGCTACTTGTTAGTATGATTATTGTAATCTTTGCTAGCCAAGAAGTATAACCTTGTCCCTAAAATATAGTCCCAAAGTGGAGGTGTAACACACCAATTTGCATCCTGATTTTTTCCCATGTGGTGATCGTAATGCCAGGGGGCCCACCTTTTAGCCCACTCTGGATCTAGATGCGACTTTCTATGAATCATGAAGTATAGCAAGGCGTGAAACCAGAGGTAGCCGGCAAAATAGGGAAAGACGTAAAAAAGCGGGGCGTGGATAAGGGCCCCGACTAGCAATTCGAAGATTTCGCGCATAGGATCTTCCATAACCCCGGAGAACTTATAGCTATCATCATAATAACCATTCCTTCGAACTACACCATGATGGTCTTTCCAATGAGTCCTAAATCGACTGCCACGCTTTTTGCCTAAGCCATGTTGAATATACCGATGGTACAGCCACTCAACTAGATTTGCATATAAATAGCCCACTAGTACCTGTGTACAAAATGCTAACACTACGTACTCCTCTATATAAAAAATGTCAAAAACTTATCTTATTCAGATAAAAACCTGGTGATCACACTGTGAGGGACAGAGACTGCAATACCTGATGGTAGAACCTGACACCCTAGCTCTCCGGGACAAAAAGATCCCGTAATAAACATTGAAACAATCCCGACAACTTCGCCTTGAAGGTTTACAATAAGTGATCCGGATGAGCCAGGAGTAACCTGCAATGTGTAGTATTCACGATCATCGGGGGTGGAACCGCTGTACACTCCCTCAAAAAGAGGCACCATCATTCCGGGGATAGCATATCCGAACGGGCCAGATGCAATATACGCGCGATCTCCTATTTGTGGCGGCGTAGGAGATATACTTAGGGGGACAATATTTGGGATTCTGCCACGAGTTGTTAGTACACAAACATCATTTCTAGACGAGCAGTTTGTATCTGATACTTCGTAACTGTTATCTGGTGCAACGGCAACCACAGACGTGCTCACCCCCGCAATCCTAAGATGTTTCATCTTTAGCCTATAAACTAATTCTTCCTGGGACATACCATATGCACGGGAAAACTCTCTTAAAAACCCGATAATATTATGAGATTCGACAGACGGAACCTGACCAAACTCATCTACAACGTGTGTGGCTGTTAAGATAGATGATGACTCATCGCTATGTTCGATTACCCCACCAGATCCAAAGCCTGTTGCCTTTGACATTTCTACTATCTGCTGGCACTGGGTAACGTCTGTTTCAAGACATGCATAAATCCTGTATGTCTTTACCACCTGTATGCGAATAAAAGCTTTTGTTATCTGCTGGAGTGTTGCGCGTCGATGACTGTCTATAGCATTAACATGGTGGGGGCTATAGTGTGCACATGAAAAAAGAGAAACAGAAAAAATAATAGACAGTAAAAGCTTCAAACCATACACGATAAACCCCTATAAATTAAATTGTATACAATTTTAAATATGGGCTCGCGTTATTATTTTTTTGATTCTTCTTCTTCTTTTTGCTTTTTAGACTTTTTAGACCACTCATCTTCTGGCATGAGCTTCTCAATTCGGAACGAAAGTGCTTTCATGCCATTAACGGTAGGCTGCCCTTTTTCGTCAGTACCAATATCTTTTACAATCGTTCGCTTATTTTTAAACCTACCTGTAAGCACAACATCACCTACATCTAAGTCAAGCTTTAAAACTTCACTAATATATTTTTTTAGAAGTGCATACCTTGACATTATAAACTAACCCCTTTAAGCATATTACTAAATATACAATAAGATCATATTACGTAATATCAAAAATATGAGTTTGGCTCTCAGAAACCCCTGAATAAGATTGTTTCGTAAAGGTAGCTGATGCCTGAAGTTCTGGGATGGTACAAACACCTGAATACGACAGCCCTGAGCGGATCCCTTTCGTAAGGCTATCAATAATATTTTTCACCGGACCCTTAAAGGGTACTGTCGTTGCGACGCCTTCTTCTGACGACTGATACCCGCGCCACTCCACCTGTGCTTCCTTCGATGCCATCCCTCTATACTTTTTATACAAGGTAGGCTCTGGACTCTCGGTGGTATACTCTACCAGGCCGTCTGTAGTTGTAGTAGTTGTATATGAATATTCACCTGTTGAGGCTGATAGCACCTCTCCAGGGGTCTCCTGTGTTCCGGAAAGTAAGGATCCTAGCATCACCATGTCTGCACCGGCAGCAAGTGCCTTTACAATATCCCCGCTAGTTCGAATACCTCCGTCGGCAATCAATAATGCAGGACGATCAGAAATTGCACAGTCTATAATTGACTGTAGCGTGGGCATGCCATGGCCAGTTTGGATCCTGGTTGAACAAATAGACCCACCACCAATACCAACACGAACAGAGTCAGCACCCCAGTCTGAGAGATCGTTAAATGCCTCAAGGGTTGCGACATTACCTGCCATAAGATGTACTGTATTACCGAACAAGTCCCGAAGTTCCCTGAGGGCTGTCTTCATTAAGGTATGGTGTCCATGAGCAATATCAACACATAAAATTCGAGCGCCGGCTTGATATAACGCCGTAGCCCTATCTAAATAATCACCGGAAACACCTACCGCTGCTCCAACCCCAGAAATTGCATCATGACTCTCGTTTAAGAGTGCCTCAACAACATCAGAGACAATCAACCGTTGTTCATTAATCGTATTATATCTATGAATAATTGCCAGGCCGCCGAGGCGTAACATCTCTAAAGCCATGGCTGATTCAGTGATGGTATCCATTGGGCTAGCAACGATAGGGATATTTGGGGTATGTTTTAGATTTGCCATAGGCATTGAAGTATCTACTTCTTTCCTAGAGCGTATTGACGAATACCTCGGCGTCAATAAAACATCATCAAAACAAACACTAGTCTTTATCTTCATTATTAATCCAAACTTACTATTACTATATAAATGGTCGGCTGACTGGGACTTGAACCCAGAACCTGCTGTTTATGAGACAGCTGCTCTAACCTGATTGAGCTATCAGCCGCGAATCTTATTCGTCATCAGATGCGACCCTGTATGACGTACCTTTCTTTTCAATCGCCATTCCCTGGCTAGTTAACTCATCCAAGATCTGCACAACAATATCTTCTTCAACGTGAGCTTCCTCTGCTATAGCTGAAGCCGGTTTGAAGTCTGTGTCTAGAGACTCCATGATCAAAAGATCAAGTTCCGGGTTCGTCTGTTTCATTTTGGACCTCCACCTTATTCAAACACCTTATTGGGACTTCCTTGATTATTCTACCTGAAAGCATTACATCAACAGAGGGTGTGAGCTCTGTTGCATAGATCTTGCCTGAGATAGGGTCAATTAGTCTACTCTGGCCCTCGTATACATCTCTAACGACAACACCGGGGTTAGACCATACCTCAACAGGTGCTAGCCTATAGACATCATTATGGCCCTGGGCATCCAATAGAGGCTTTAGCATTACAAGATCACCTTTTCTCATATAAAAATATACAACTATCTTGAAATATGTTCAGAAGATTTCTCTATTTTTTTTCTCAAAACCTTCTCTAGGCCCGGGTTAACCTTAAGGCACTGAGGCATAATCTTATGTCTAATTCGGTTTCTCATATAAGCTAGGTTCTTATTCGAGGGATCAGTGACGAAAGGAACTGATCTATGCTTTGCCCACCTTGCTAGCTCTAGTTTTGGTGTCAACAAAAATGGCCGCAGTACAGCGTCATTAGAATATGGGATTAATTTAGATTCGCCATGAAGGGATGAAAAGACCCACCATTCAGCGACGTCATTTAAATGGTGAGCAGTAATAACAGGAAGCCCTAATGTCTTAAAGAAACGATAACGCTCATTTCTCCAGAACTCCTCCCTAGACTCATCTTTTCGTCTAGACCTAGAAACTGTACCTACGGCCAGCTCCAGACCCTGCCCAGAACAATAATTCTCTACAAAGCTTTGGGCATCGCCTGCATGAAGAGTACCATGATCAAAGTGTGCGACTTTAACATTTCTCTTCCCATTGTTTAGAAAGGAAAGAGCTGCCATGGAGTCAACACCCCCAGAACAGGCAACATATACAGAATCAGGGATCTTCCCTAGTAGCTTAATCACAACAGCCTCGCTTATAGGCGTGAGGTATTATATTAAATGGTGAGTCGCCCGGGAATCGAACCCAGAACCGCCAGATTAAAAGTCTGATGCTCTACCAGTTGAGCTAGCGACCCATAAAATTTATGCGTTTTTCTAGGTTTTCGTTTTTTCATTAAAAACTAATCTCGATCCCGGGTGACAATTAACCCTCGGTAGTTGCTGTATCCGCTGCATCATTTGAGTCTGCAGCCGGAGTGGCCTCCACCTCAACACCATCGACGGATACAACACTAATATTAAAATTTAGCGTCTTGCCAGCCATTGGGTGATTAAAGTCCAGAACAACAACTTCATTGTCAGGTTGATGATCTACGATCGCAGCCAAAAGAGGTTGACCATTCGGAGCATCTCCCTTTACGGTCGCACCAACTACAAAGTCAAAGTCTTCAGGAAAGAGCTTGGTAGAAATATTCTGGACCAAATCTTCCCTAGATGCACCATATGCCATCTCAGGTGTTAGGGTGACGTCCTTCGTCTCGCCATTAGTCATACCAGCGACTGCCTGATCAAATCCTGCAATCATCTGTCCAGCTCCAACCTGAAACGTAATGGGTTGGCCTCTAGAAACCGAGCTATCAAATTCGGTACCATCTTCAAAAGTCCCAATATAATGTACACTTACTGTTTGACCAGCTTTTACTTCACTCATTTCTTAAATTCCTTTTTATGTTTAAGAGTAATAAATGAGGCACCTGTAAACCCGTGCCTCCCTGCGGTATTATGAACTAACTACTTCTTTTGAACGAAATTATAAAGCTTCTCAGCTTCAGCAATTACATCTTCGGTTGTAAAGGGAGCAACGGCATGGCGCTGTCCCTCCGGCTTAAGATGTTCGTTTTCAAAAAGACGTTGCGTCTTTTGATCAACAATTCCAATTGCCATTCCTAGCAAATCTGTTCGCAGTTCGTAACCACTCTTATTTGAATCACTCATTTTTCTCTCCTTGTGTGTGTGTGTTGAGTGTGCCCTTATTATTAAAGGCATATAAACAATAACAATTTAAAATTACTTGTTCAAGTCGGGGATAACAATATGTAGAGGAGGAAACTCAATATATTGTACATGAGTCCCGTCATCCTTTGTATATACACCAGGAACAGTGCTGTAGTCGACTGCTGGGTATGCTACCGCCGAAGGATTATATTCAAACCCTGAGGTATCAACTGTACCATCCTGGGAACTGGCACTTACGGTACTGAAATTTATGATTGCTGCAGATGAAATAATCACCAGAAATGCAGAAATTGCAAAAAACGAATCTTTAATATTGTTGGCTACTGACATTTAGGTGCTCCTGTATAAGTCGTTGAGGTGTAATTATATGATTTCTTGTTGTTTGTATAGGAGTAGAAACGTTTTAAGATCTGTCTAAATAATTTTTGGCACAAAGCCAACAAAAGAAACCAGATAAAACAGCCCAACCCCAAGCTGAGTTATTTAGGGCATTAAAGCAAAAATACCCATTCATTAAGGCCAGCAGCCCTGAAAATGTCTTACTATAGAAAAAATTTGTCATTATGTTCCTGTGTGAATATGGCTCCGACAGTAGGACTCGAACCTACGACCCGGTGGTTAACAGCCACCTGCTCTACCAACTGAGCTATGTCGGAATGTGTTAAAATTAGATGACAGATACGAAAAATAACAAGGTACCGGTTAGGCCCAACAAGATCTTCATAAACCTAATATCATCATTGTCAAAATACTTTTTCATGTTCCCTCCTAAAGCTGGGATGCAAGGACTCGAACCTATACACGTATTTGTGCTACCAAAAATGTGTTACACTGCATCATTCTTTTTCATCATCAACATTATTAGGATTGTAACTTACATTTGCCCAAATGAACAAGCACCCTCCCCCAATAATACAGGCACATAAGATCAGATCCCCTAACAACACTAAATCGACACTCATAATATTAACTCCTCCCATTCTCCGTTATCATTGGTATAGGTAACCCTTGCTATACCAGCCTTTATAATGTGTGGCATGCAATGCCGGCAAGGTTTAGCCATGGCGAATGTATTATCGGATTTCTTCCATCGCATAACCTCTAGTTCATCCCCCGGTTCAGAAAACCGCAACACATCCATCTCAGCATGCATGTGAGCAGCCCAAGTACCATCATCATATCTTCTCTTAAAGCGCGGATGGGTCTTGTCAGAATTAATCCCAATCCGAACCACTCGGCCCTTCCTTCGAAGAATTGCTGCTAGATGGTAACATCTCCCGTTGTTCAGCGCTCTCTCACGCGCCTCGTAATACACCTGGCATAATGCCCCTCCTATCATCCACACATTGCTTTGTCATGCCAAAACATGACTGACTCTCTTAGTGCGGCTTCAAATTGTTCCGAAGTATAGCTGGTTGCAGATCCTCCACTCATGCCAAAATGATTTGCAATTAGTGCAGTTGGAGGTAAAGGTGTCGGGCCAGCAATGGGCGATGCATTGATTGAAATCACTTCCCAATCTGCAGATGCCTCGTAACCTGGTTCTTCCTCTAGCGTTGCACGGCTATACAGGACTATCTCGACATGCCTTGCAGGAAGCTTTTCTCTTCCGATGGTGGTTACAACCTTACGAGGTATTTCGCCTTCTCTACGCGCTTCGAAGACACCTTGGAGTACATCACCCTCGCTTAGGCTGACTACCCCTGACATGAATCGCTCTGGGGGGACCGTTACAAGCCAAACTCCTTCCCGGTACCCTTGCTTACCGGTGAAAAAATTATCAAATACCAAGTTAAGCAACTCCTGCTCAGAGCCATTAAAATGAGAAAATCTAGACTCAGGTGTATGTCGGCTAGCCAGGGTTACTTCAATCGTTTGTATGTTCATCATTATCACTCCATACTGGTTCAAAATTCTTAAAAAATCTTCCATGAATCTTATAAATCATGCCACGTTCAGTCATGATTTCATGATGGGAAACAGTTTTTTTCCCACGATATCGATCTCTCATATCATCCGGAATATGAAGGACTCTCCGGCCTAAATACATGTAATACCCATCTTGGCTTAGTGACATAACGTTCCCAAAGCTTGCCTTAGCAAAAATGTCTGGAAAGAAAACGATCCTCCCTGGATCGTTTTGCCGGATGACGGGACACTCAAGTTCTGATGTAATTGACAACATCATTCCTTCTTTTAGTTGGGAAACTTTCACATGAAACTCTCTATCTATACATAGTAATATTATAATGCTATTCTAACTAATTTAATACCCCTTGTACAACCTGACATTGTGACATTACGATTCGGCATTAAGCTGTTGATCTTGTACAGTTTGCAGAGTCTCTAGGTAAACCCCTTGCCTCTCTATTAGTCCCTCAAGCTTCTTGATATTTTCATGGTACGCTTTGATTTTCTCAGAAGCCTGTGTGATAATTTTTGAGTTTAAGACAACCAGCTCTTCAGGTGAACCGAATCTTACAAAGTATACTTTTACTTTATGGTTAGCCTTTGCCGATAGATACGAAAAGAACATTTCAGCAAAACGCTGGGCCTCTAGCATATTAGAGGCGTAGATATGGCCAATGTCATCCGTATTTGAATAATATCCTTCTCCGATAGTAACTAAGTAGATACCATCCCCACCAGTCTTCTTCACATTCTTGACTACGCCTCGTATGCGGGCTTCCCATAGTCGATTAACCCTCCTGGTAAAAGTAGCCTTTCTCCCGCCGAGGCTCCACTTTGAGCTACCTTTAAACCACCTCGCTAAAACGTACTCTTGAACATCTTCCATGGTATGCAAGCCTAGAGAGAAAATCTCTTCGTCCGTATAGCCCCATTGAGAATCTGATGGGGTCGGTATCATAACATACTTCCCCTTATCATAATTGTATTCTTCACTAGTAGTATATGAAACTCTTCGGCCATGGGGGCCTTGAGGGCGCGCGCGGAGCAAGTCATCGATGTATGCATCTCTCAGTTTGGTGGTAATAATCATTACTATCTCCTTTGCTTTTTGATTTCTGATGTTTCAATAAGGTTGCCGTTAACTAGTGCCGAATAGACAACCTTACCTCTCTCGCTAATGAAAGGCCCGGCGGAAACAAGCGCTGTAGCGTATCCTAAGCCGGCCACATAATACCAACGCATTTCGCCGCTTTGGAACTTTGGGTTCTCCAGTTCTCGAAGGGGGCGAGACATTGCCTTAATCAGCTTATTGACCGACCACTCATCAACAGGGCGCTCGCCATCGGAGTCGATAAAAGCCTTGACATTATTAAGTGCCTTGTATGTTCCGCCATGCGTTTGCCAGTAGACAGAATTGTAGCCGCGTGCAAGTTTTACGCAGTTGCGGAGCCTGGCTACAGTCTCTTCATCAGGAGCCCAAACACCATTGGCCGAAATATCATCGGCAGTGGCAATAAGCTTCTCCATCCATACCGACTGCTTTGGGCTTAGATCCCAACCGCGTCGAATCTTGCCGGCAAACTCTCTAAGAATCTTAGCATCGAAATCCTTCATTCCCTCGACATCAGCAGCCGCCTCAACACGAGCCAAAAGCTCGATGTCTCCCTTTGGTGCAGGAACACCTTCTTCAATAATAGAGTCAAGCCACTTACGGCGATTCGGTGATAGGCCTTTTTTTCGTTCCAGCCGCCACTGCATATCTATCGCAAAGCGGCAGTTCCTGTCATCCTCGAGGCCGGCCTGGGTATACGCAGCAATGAGTTCCTTAGTTTGGCTTAACCGAAGTTCATTAGATTTGCGGGCCATTTTTTTGCTCCTAGTGTCCAATTCAGCAGGTAACCATTCCCCACCAACATTAATATTATACCACAGGGGCAGATATTTTGCATTCGAATGCCAGAAAATAGCAAAAAAAAACCCCCAACCATGCTAAGCATGGTTGGGGGCGGGAGGAAGATACTTGAAGACTCTAAATCGGGCGGAACCTGGTTCGCCTTTACGGAGGATCCGGCCGGACTCCTCGAAAGTTTTCTGCGATACCCCCTAGAACGGGTTACGGCTCTATTACCCTGCACGCTCCGTTTATACGTTTAGATGTCTATCCTGTATCTCCCCCCCAAAAATAATTATTCATTGAATTACCAACTTGTATATTTTTAATTGAATTGATCATCATACTTTTTCCACTTAGGATTTTTAAACTTTAAAAAATATGATCTTTGATTTCCTGTGACTTGAACTATCCTAACAACAGTCCAGCCTTCTCTTCTATACCGGCCTGCAGTAATACCTATAACCTTTTCGCCCCACTGGTAGGGTACTTCGACGCGCTTGCCATCAGATATTTGCTTGCGAGACCACTTGTCAGACAGAATTTTGTTTATAGATTCTATTAACTCAGAACTTCTATCATATAATTTAGAGCCTGAAAATATCATGAGGCACCTTAATCAAGTCGTACGTCTATAATTTTAGGCATTGCATGCCGAGCAGCTCGTAAGCCTGCGGGGTATATACCTCCTGGAACGGAAGTTATTGTTTCTAATACTCTACCTCTTGGGTCAAGAAGGAGTAGCACACCTTCCATCATATCACCTGGATCGCTATTTCCGTACTCATCTACTTCATCATAGAAAGCATCAAAGCCCATCACAAAATTATCGCTTTCTGGATCATAGCCAAGATATGTCTCTTGACCTTCATAGCCTTCTCTGCTTAGCCAGTCATGTGCATCAGCAGCATTGTCACCATAAAATGTATCAAAAACATTTTTTCCATTATGGGTGACGCGCTCAGGCCAAGCATCACCAATAGCCCGGCGATCTGGCTGGTCGGTAAGTTCTACAGCGGTCTGGGAAGTGTTTTCTAGAAGTCGGCCTTCACCCATGGTCATTAACTTATATTCTAAATAATGTTTGATTTTGCCAATATCATTAGACATAACCGCTAGCTTTCCCTGGACCCACCCAGGCAAATCGTCACCATCATTGAGCATTTCATACAACTCTGAAGAGTATTCTGCAATATGAAAAAGTTGCTGCCTTGCCATTTTGCCTTCATTTTTTCCAGGGTAATCTAAATCTCGCCCCTTTTCTAATGAAAGCTCCTCAAAAACCAATTTCTTTAAAAGGGTCACCCCAGCTGCTTCTTGCCGATGGCCCATCCCTTGCCGAAGTGGGCTTCTCTCCAAAGGATGATCTTCTTCATCATGTCCAACTTCGCTGTTCGCAAACTTTTGATCTTCTAGTTCACGCTGGGCTCTAAATTCTTCAGCTTCAGGGGAGTCAAACATAGACTCATAATGATCTTGCAACTCTATCATTGTTAACGCCTCCAAATCCTCCCAATCCCCGTAAGTATCCCTTCGGCCGGTAAGTTCTTTTGAATAATCACGAATAGCATCAACAAAATCACCCTCACCCCAGCCTTCATACGCCCAGTTGGATGCAGCTACAGACTCAAAAAGAGCAGCGTCTTCTTTGCTTGTTTTAGATAAGATCCTATTCACAATTTTGTTTTGTTTTGAGCTAAGGCCGCGGCCGGCCTTGAGCTGACTTAAGACTGATGACAAGAAATTATTGGGCTTTGCTTCTAAGGCTTTCTCCACCGCAGATATTTTTTCAGAATTAGCGCTGGAGCCTACATGAGTAGTTTTTCTACGTGATGAATAACGTGATCTGGATCTTCCACCTTGCCATGGTGCATTAGTACCGTATGTGCCACCCCCATACTGACGTCCAAATGCGGCACCTTTACGGGTGACATTTCCTTCATCATCCCATACATTACCATCTTCGTCGACGTACTGCTCGTACTCTTTAATCAGCTTTCGTAATTTGCCTTTCGTAATTTTCATTGCCATTCCCACCCATTGACCATCCAGCCCATCTCATCTGATAGCATTTCGGCTACTGCATAATCCGCTTCGTCCTTGCCTTCAGTCGCGGCTATTAAGTTCCAATCGCGAACTGCATCTGGGTGGAGCTCTACTAAGGGATCGATCCCTGCACCATCATCATCCCAGTCAACTACAATCATACGAGGACCAGAATCACCACCAGCCTGGATACCAAGGCCTCCGGCGCCAGTAGACTCCTTGATGACCTTTTTTCCGCCGAGAATCATTTTATTAAGGGCCCCAATTGAAAGCTTCTTACTTTCCTGAATTGGTTCCGGAAATGATGTTAACTGGGCTGAATATCTTAAAGCTTCATGCTTACGCCACATCATAACCTCTTCAGCTTGGTACAGGTCCATATCATGATTAGTAATAAGTTGACCAATATCCATATCAAGAAGTTCTAAGAGTTCATCAGGGGTCAAAGGGGACCTCCCACATGACTTCACTAACGCCATTTCTAAATCTACTTTTGCCATTATCTGTCTCCTGCTGCACGGGCATCGGCGTCGACTTCATCATCGCCTTGTTGAAAAATATCCATAGCTTCTTGAAGGGCCTCGGATATCATTAGTGCATCATCACCGTCCATCATCCCAAGGACACGCCCGAGCTTGCCGTAGGCCATTTGTATGGCATTAGGATTTTGTTCGTATACGGTTTCTGCAAAATCTTGTGAACCACCGCCACTATTATTATAAGCTCCGACAACTGCATCAACTTGTTCTTGTACAGCATCACCTAATCCTGCGTATGCTCTTGCAAAGTCGATCAGATCAGAGCCTGTCTCGATAGACTCGCCCCACATCTCATTAAGAATTTTCTTTCTTTCTTCTTTAATGATTCTTCTAAGTTGTCTTTTAGTGATTTTCATTTTATAAACCCTTGTCTTATATGTTGATGTTGTGTCGGCCAGCAAAATCTTCCACTAAACCAGCTAATTCATCTGCTAGTTCATATTCACCAAGCTCATCTCCCAGCTTGTCGGATATAGCAAGAAGCCCAACAAATAAATTTTTTCTTAAGTCATCAGTCAAGCTAAAATATTGACTGCTATCCATTGCCATGCCCATTTCACTAAGCTTGGCCTTTTCTTCTTTAATGATTCTTCTAAGTTGTCTTTTTGTGATTTTCATTATATTACCTTTTCCTTAGGCTATTGCGAGGAAATCGCTTACGAATTTTATAACCATTTGCCTAGCTTCACGCCGATCTACACCATTTAATTCAATAAGCATATCGACCATTGCATATGCAGCATTTTCAAGTTTTTCCTCAACACCTACATGGGCACCACCATGATAACCATCCTGATAAGCTTTAAGGTTTTGATCAGCCTGATCCCGTGTTTCTCGAACTAGCTTAGCACGTTCTTCTTTAATGATTCTTCTAAGTTGTCTTTTAGTAATTTTCATTATCTTTTCCTAGTAATATTAATAGGCACTTGGCTCTTAACTTCGTCCACTATCCTATGTGCTTTCACAACAGATGACTCAACTACTTTGCTATATTCTGCCTCTGTGGATTTTTTACCAGAGCTCGCAAGAGCCTGTAAGTCTGAAGCTATAAATTGTGCAATAGCATTCTTTAAATCTTCAGCTGCCTCCTCCGGTGCTACACCCCGAACAGTCTTTTCACCGGTGAAGAAATCAGACACTTTATCCATAGCACCTTGAAACATATTTTCTTGAACTATCTTTTGCTTCTCTTCTTTAATAATTCGCCTGAGTTGTCTTTTAGTGATTTTCATTTTATGCTTTTCCTTGTACAACTGGATTCCATGTCCCAGACTTAAATCCTCGATACCATTCATCTGCAACGGCTTCCACTTCACCGGGTCTCGCGCCGGCGGGTAGAGCAGCTAGCATATCAGTAAGAGCTTTCTCTTCCTCAGGCCATGTGTCATCCATCATATAACTATCTAAAATAGCATTAGTAGCTTTCACATAATCACCTCTGCCTATAGCTGACATTGTAATATCTAAATAAGCATCTTTACTGGGATCTCCATACACGTGACCCTTGATGGCTTCCCTAATTAGTGATTTAAGTTTTCTTTTCGTAATTTTCATTTTTCCTTCTCTTACGACCTCAAGAGTCCCATTCGGAAATCCCGTCTTAAACCCCAGCATCTCAAGAAAGCCCTGCAGCTCATATGTCCGGTCACTACTGCCGAAACCCTCATCTTCAGGCCAGGTGCTTCGGAGCTCCATTGCAGCAACTTCACCCTCACGCATCATTTTTTCAATTCCGATATTATTAAACTCCTCAGGACTTAGTATGGACATGGCCCCACGGACATAGTCCGTGGGGTGCATGACGTAATCTTGATCATAGTCATAAGAAGATTCGAGTATTTTTCTCATCTGTCTTTTTGATATTTTCATTTTATTTACAGCCGGCGCAATTGTCACAGCAACAGCAGCAACAGGATTCGCACTTACCAGAACAGCAGCAGCAACATTCTTTGTTTGATACGTTTTCCATTTTAGATCTCCTTTTATCTTAGTGAATGGATGATCTCAGCGACAAGCTTATAAGCTTGACTTCTAATTCCTGGTGATCGAAAGGGGCCACCGATTCGCTCAGCTTCCATTTGTATATACCTAACTAACTCTTCAGCCTGTTCTTCAACATCATTCATGAAAATATCTGTCTCATTATCCTCATCATCAGAAATTGTCCCATCGGGATTCATCTCCTGAATAATACGTGATTTTTCTTCTTTAATGATTCTTCTAAGCTGTCTCTTTGTGATTTTCATTATCTTGTCCTACCAATCAGGGCGTCGGTTGTGAACGACGGATCTTTTGCTGTCAGGGATTCCACTCTCTTTTTCAGTAGGCGTTCGGCCTGAAGATGGTTGGTCCATAGACTCAAAATGTGCTTCTAACTTATCGGCCCAATTTTCAATCTCCAGAATTGTAGCTTCAAGCTCTTCGCCATAGACGCTACCCATATCTGCGCCATCTGGATCAACAAGACCAAATAGCTCATGCTTTATCCCTTGAAGATCTGCTAACAGGCCTGCTAGCTCACCAATAAGGTTTCCCTCTACGGATTCCCTAGATTGTTCAGAGAGAATTCTTGCTCTTTCTTCTTTAATGATTCTTCTAAGCTGTCTCTTTGTGATTTTCATTTTAGTTTTTTACCCTCATTAATTTAAGCTAATATATTCTTTAGCATCGTTGATGGCATCCTCAATGTCATCGACAATCAGCCCTTTTTCCATTGCGTTAGAAAAAGCATTTCGTAACTCATCAAATAACATATCATAAGCTACGTCATATTCATCGGTGCCAGGCGCCAGGACTTCAGCCTCTTGAAGACTAGCCTTCTCTTCTTTGATAATTCGCCGAAGTTGTTTCTTCGTAATTTTCATTATTATCTCCTCGACTTAGACATTTCGCGGCCTCGAATACCATGGCCAATGAATTCGCTTTCTGCATCATAGTCACCAATTGCAGCCAGGGCCTCAGGGCTTCCTGCGATATACCATGCATCTTCCTGTGTATCAAAAAATACTTGATCTTCCTCAATCATTACATCTAGTATCGAAAAGACCTCTTCATTTTCAAGGGGCATTTCATTTGGATTTTCTGGATAATCGTCTCCAATTGTCGCAGCAAGCTCTATGCCTGATAATCCTGGTGAATCTTCTAGTGTCATTAAAATAGCATTCTCTATCTCACCATATCTTTGTTTCATATAACTTTCGCGTAGAGCAGCTATCGACTCCTCTTTAATAATTCTTCTTAGTTGTCTTTTAGTGATTTTCATAATGCTGCATCCTGTACTATCAATGTAAGAGCTTCTACAACTTCTTCTTTTGAATACCCTTTTTTAATAAGCTTTCTAATTGGAGGTCGGACTACACCGTCGAGGTCCAAGTATTCATGTTCAAGCAATGCGCTTTGATTCACATCATGATCACTAGCATAACTACCGTCAGGATAAGGTATGATACCCATATCCATAGCGCGCTGATCTTCTATATCCATCTCTTCTTTGATAATTCTCCGAAGTTGTTTCTTCGTAATTTTCATGAATTATACTCCCAGGTATCTACGATACCTTGTAGTTCTGCATATGCTTCTTCATTCCCTAAAGCATTAATGAGTTGATCAATAGCTGTGTGTAGATTCCCTAAGGCATCAGTGGCGTTTCTTGGCGTGCGGCGACGGTCATCCATCTTTGCAGCGGCAATACCCATATCACCCGGGGTCATCTCCTTAAGAAGCCGTTGCTTCTCTTCTTTGATGATTCTTCTTAGTTGTCTTTTTGTGATTTTCATTACCGACCCTTCCGGAGTACCTTGACGGTAATGCCCTCAGCAGCACCGGTCATGATATAGATTTCGCCGTTAGGGCCGCTTTCAGGACTAACACGACCGTTCTTCAGGGCACGTACCAGCTCATCTTGAATTCCTTTAACATCCGCTACAGGAGCCGGTTCTGTCCTTGGAAATCCAGCATTATCATATCCATGAGGTGCAGGCTTCTTAATTACCTGGGATGGTCTCATCCTTCCGTCACGGGACTCTCTAGCTAGCTCTTCCCTAATTATTCTTCTAACTTGTTTCTCTGTAAGCTTCATTATCGATTACCTCCGTGGTACTGGCCATCATGGAGATTCATTTCAACTTCCTCGATGGCCTTATTAATCGCGCCTCGAAGACTAACCTCGAGATCATGGCGAGCTTCGTTGACCTGTTGTTCCCACTCACCCTCAGTAGAGCGACCTGCAAACATTTCAGGGTCTTCATCAAAAAGCTGGAACATCATTTCTAGAAACTGATCTGCGATACGGCTGGAGGCTTGAGATACCTCTGTATCCATTTGTATCATGTCGGAAGCTGATTCAGAAAGAAGTTTAGCCTTCTCTTCTTTGATGATTCTTCTTAGTTGTCTTTTAGTGATTTTCATTTTAGATATCTCCTGCAATTGATTTCATCGCATTAATGATATCTGCATAGTCATAACCCGTGTTATGTGCATACTCCTTGGCAAACTCCTGCAATGACTCTCTCAAATCATCATAGTCGTCCACGTCAAGCATGGCGTGACCGGGATCATTTCGAGGAGGCATACCATAATCTCCACCTAAAGCAATTGCATGATCACCAGATATCGGAGGACCGGCGGTGGTCTCTGCAAGGATCTTTGCCTTTTCTTCTTTAATAATCCGCTTAAGCTGTCTCTTGGTTATTCTCATCGTGTTGTCTCCTATGACTAATCATATGATAGGGACTCTCACGGCGCCAGCTTATGTGCGACAAATTTTTAGATCGTGTGAGTCTCATTTTCTTTTTCCTTTGTGGGCACAGACTGTCAATATCCCACACATGTGTTGTACACTAAACTAAATATGGCCTAGAGATACAAAGCACTATATCCATAGACCATATTATATACAGAAAATCAAGATTGTTACCACCTCGTATCATTTATTGATGAAAACTGTAGGTACATAACAACCGCAGACCTCCTGGCGCGGCGCTGGGCCGACGTAGGAGACTTAGTATTTAATCCGCATGTAAAACGATAGAGATGTGAGCGACCCAGCGAAGCACGGCGGGCGTCCAAAAACCTAACTGACTTTCTCCACAGTTTTCGAAACTTACGCTTGACCAAACGGCGCTGCGCCGGCTCAAGGTTTGCAATCCTCTTATCAATAAGGTTCATCTCCTCTTCGGAGTGGGCCCGGCTTATATATGATGCAAAAGGAATAATACCGGAATCCAGCATCAATATCTTTAAAATCATTTCGCTGTGGGAAGACATCTTGCCTCCAGTGAGATTTAACTATTTGTTATTCAGGTTCTGCGTCACCGTCGTCAACGTCACCGACATGCATGCCTAATGATTGCATCGCCTCTTGTACAGAGACCGGCATAGACTGAGGGGCTTCAGAATCCTCTAAGGCAGCAGATGTTACGACATCCCTAAATTCGTTTAAGCCATCTAGTTCGTCATCTTGAATTGTGTGGTACTTGAACTTCATTTCTGGAGGTTCGTCATGCAAGATAATCCATGTCTCTAATTTAAACTCACCCCCAAGCTCAGGATCTTCGTAGGAGGCCGTTGTAGAAAACTTCCACCCGATATTTACGCCACCGTTGTCCGGGTCAGTAATGTCTTCCACGAACTCGCCAAATTCTTCCTCGGCAGCAAAGCGCAGTTCGGCGACGGATGCATCGCCTACATTCTGGAACCCACCTTCTGACAAGCAAACAACGGGATCTTGACTAACATCAAATTCAATCTCTTGTACCCACATAATTTTTCTCCTATATTAAAAACTATACATACAAAACGTATGTGGTAAATGTAAATGGCACGCCCGACAGGATTCGAACCTGTGACCCACGGCTTAGAAGGCCGTTGCTCTATCCAGCTGAGCTACGGGCGCTTAATATAAAATGGTACCGGAAGCGGGACTCGAACCCGCATGGCCTACGGCCGAGGGATTTTAAGTCCCTTGTGTCTACCAATTCCACCATTCCGGCATGTTTAATCATTGATAATATTATACGCTTCAACAATAAATTTACAAGCATCAAGCTGAGATTCTAGCGTTTTTATTAGGCCCTGTACATCATTAATGCTAGCCTTCTTAACACCCATGGTGCGCCACCACCCAGGGTATTTGTTCTTAAATAAAGACTCTGCCTGATTTAGGTTTTTTGCCAGGGTAAAATCGACATTCTTTGAGTACACCCTATTCTTCGGCGTTGAGCCAGGGGTGTATAAGAAAAGCTCATAAACATATAGTTCATCAATGTCAAGTTCAGACATAAAAGGTAGTTTTAGCTGCTTCATTACTGATCCTCCTTATTAATCTTAGCCTTAAATGACTTTGCACTCTTTAAGACCATTAGAAATAGGCCCAACATCAAAGCTGCAAAGGTAACTTCTCCAACTAAAGCCCATGATAAACCATCATTAGTTAACCATGAATCTTTAATAGACTCAACTGCCTGCTGTATCGCTGTCTTCTCTTCCACTTTTAGCATCCTCCCATTCCGTTAGAATATCATGAAGATCAAGAATCCTTCGTGTCTCCTCAATGCCAATACTAGTCATATTCACCAGGGTCATCATTTGAAGATCCGAAAGTGATAAAGAAACATCACCTTCCCCGAAATCAATCACGATAGATTTTACGGTGGCTAGGCCTTTTATATCAAAGGCGGTGGGGCTTTGATGGCCAGAAAACTTTTTCTCAACTGCTTCCTTTGCCTCTTTAAGCCCGCACTTGGTCTCAGAGCGAAGCAGCTTGATTGCTGCAATCTTCTTTCCATCCCGCATTAACGAATCCAAGTCCCGAATAATACCGGACGGTACGCGGAGGATCTTAAACTCAGGTTGATATTTGATGTTAGCCATATGTAGCCCTGTGTTAGTGTTATTAGGAAAAATCTAGCTCATCGTCCGCGTCAGATTCAGACACGACCTTTTTGTCTTCGTCGGTAGGACTATATTCATCTTCAGAGACAAGGCTGTCAATCTTGTCGCTTAAGATATTTACAAGATCTGTACCAGCAGTATCCACGGCTGCGTCCAGAGGTTCGGGTACACCAAGCCCTAGCAGGTAAGAAGCCATAATCTTTCGATATCTTGTTGGGGCAGAAGAGGGGCCTGACTGTGATGGTTCATCAAACTCTACATCAACATGGATGTATTTTCCATTTGAGGATCTAGACATCTTGTGTACAACTCCCTCGCCAAACTTGTCATGCTTTACACGTTCGCCTAGTTGTAGCTTTGTTTCTGGCTTTTCGTTAATAGTAATCACTTAGCTCTCCTTGTTTGCTCTTTGAATGAGCGTTAATGTTTTGCAAAGAACCTTTCGTGGCTCGTTGTCTTCAATTTCAATCGTTTCTACCCACCTTCCATTGAGGTGATAATATGGTTCATTAACAACCAATAGTACTCTACTCATGTATTGGCACAAATCGCCTGGTGCCGGATAATATTGTTCCATTATCGGTACCTCCTGCTATACCCGGCCCTATGACGTTTAGCAGAAGCCTTAAGTTTCCACTGCATGTCGTTAGCCTGCTTTTCGTCATCCGTTAACCAGCAAATATCAGCACATACCTTTTTATTCGCCTTTGACGTAAACTTTGGAGCGCCACAAGAGTGGCATCTCTCGCCGGTCGAAGCAGCCTTCCAGGTTTCTCGCATCCGAACATGCATTCGCTGAACAATATCCTCGATATTTCCTGTGCGGTTGACGCGGGTTGACTTTACAATGCCCCTACTTTTGCCATCCTTTGCTGCATAGGTTGCGCAGACCCGAATTGCGTCCTTACCTTCCCCCCGGACCTCCCGACCAACGATGGTTGTATACACCTTGACAGAGATATTCGTTTCTGGAATATTTCTGGAATATACTTTCTCCCGAGTCTTGTCATCAAACCCAGACTCAGAAAACCCACAATCATCCAGCTTTCCCATAATACTAAGTGCTAACATCTCTCGAAGAATCTGTAGCTTTGGATCATAGTCATTCATAAGAATATACCCTATACCGCTGTTAGCATATTAAGGGGAACGTTCCATTGTTCGATACCAACGGTGATGATGGCTTTCTTTCGATTTACCTTCGTGATCTTTCCCTCACTGGGCCCATGGCGACCGTTCCACCTGACTGTATCACCAACCTTGAAAAGGTGCCGATTGATCGCCGCCTGAGCGCTGCGTTGAGATTTGATTTGATCAACAACGGCTCTGTTAAGGGATACCAATTCATCCTCATTAAAGGTGTTTAAGATTCGAATGATCTGATTGAGATTCATGTTTTCTCCACAAATTAGGTAAGGGAACCATTCCCCACCAACATTTATATTATATCACAAACCACAATATATTGCACTTAAGTGCCAGATTTATACAGAATTAATCTTGTTGCCTTGAAGTGAATACCCCAATAGATCACCAATAGAATCCCGTATATCCTCACCTGCCGTACCTGGGGCCTCGTTACCAATGCATGTCCACCCAGCCCTGTCACGACGAGCAAAGATCTCAAGCTTATCCCAGTCGGGAAACATTTTGTCTAGGCTGGTCTGAATAGATTCAGGCTTTTGTGAATGCTTCATCGTTGGATGCATAAACAGGTTCCGTTGTGAATGGTTCTTTAGAAACTTCGTGTATTTGCCCTTTACACCGACCAGCAAAGGCTCATGACAATTTCGGGCTAATCTACCCATTCCGAATGCTAAATTTAGAGGGTTCTTCTTCGAAGTCTTCCCCCAAATCCACAACTGCTTATAGTTAAAGCCCCACTCACTCATAACATCCATCCCCGCCTGGAGGAATGCAGAAGGCACCCATAGCGCTAAAATACAGTTCTCTGCTGCTAGCTCACCAACAGGCATTTTTTTAATCTCTGCTAGGTTCAGGGTTGGGTAAAAGCTGTCTGCAGCGCGCTTTACTTCACCAGAATACTTTAGCTTATCGCTAAAGCTCCATGGAGGATCTGCCACAATAACCCCAAATGTCTTTTTCTGTGTTGACTTCTCATCTAAATCAAACTCTTGAATCGGCTCAATCATTTATCACTCTCCAGTGGTTGTCTATTATTAAATCCAGGTGCCGTCAGGGGAAATGTCGAAGTTTTAGTAACATGATCACCGGCTATAAGTGCAAGTATCACTTCACCTGGAAAGGTGTCGGCAAACTTCTTTAGTGCTGTATGCCTATCATGGTTAGATAAAAATATATTCGCACTAGTTAAAGATGTTGACCAGTTAAATGATATTGCAGTCCAGATCATGTATCCCTTTATTCAAATTGTTCTGAGTATGTCTTTTGGCATTGCTCTAAGACTTCGTCTAATTCAATTTCACCAATCTCTAAAAGATCAGTGGTAAGTGCCTCGTATACAGAAGTTAGTTGTTCTAATAGTTCTGCATACTCTGAAAGTTTGTCTTTCAGATTTTCATATTCATCAATTGTTATTTCAATCATTTCCATAGAATCATCATACATAATATAGCTCCTTTGTACAAAATATGCAATCGTTAGTTGCGTTTGTACTTATTAGGTTGCTATGTGTAAATTCTTTTCTACGCACAATTATTATTTTCATCATTGGCCACACCAAGAATCGCATACCCGCAGATATCTCTCCATGGACTTTCGCCAAATGCATCTTTCTTATTTGCCAATCGAAACAGTTTGTCAATAACTCGAGTGATTGCTAAAGCATCGCGGTATTGATCTGGCTTAATCCCGGACGGGTAAAGGACTTCAAGAATCCTGCAAGCCTGCCCAAACGAATCACCGTAAGCTTCATTTTTCTCCTGGACTAATTTTCCAATTTGTGTCCCAATCTCTTCGTAGTTTTTCACTTTTTCCGCCTCTTTTTATTTAGATGATTCTTTTTAGGAGCGCGCTTCTTGCGCTTCTTGGTGTTTGAGGTCCTTGCTTTCTTTTCTGGAGAAGTAGCACCATCGATGCCTGCTAGTTCCCTAGCCTCTTGCTCCTTCATAAGCTTACTAAATTTCTCCATCCGTTTTCGCTTTTTAGTTATTTTCTTAAGCAGCATGTCCCTCGACAGCCGATTCATCCGATCAACATATAGAATACCATCCAAATGATCAATCTCATGTTGAAACACACCTGATGCCGGCCAGTCTAAATTGATAGTGTGCTTACTACCGTCAAGCGATTGGAATGATACTTCAGCATACTGACTTCTTTCAACATGACCACGTGAATCTGGTACAGAGAGACATGCTTCAACCCACTTATGTTTAGGGCCAGATAGCTCGATAGTCGGATTGACGAGGGCTAAGATATTCTCAGGTAAGCCCTCACTCTTAACGGGGTTTTCCAAATCACACTGCGAAGTGTCAATAATAACACACCTCTTATGCACACCAATTTGAGGTGCTGCAATACCGACACCGGTAACTACGTTTAGTGTGTCGAACATATCTTTTGCTAGTTCAGCTAAGTTTGTATCGAATAGCTCCACACCCTCAGACTTTTTCTTTAATGCTGGGTTGGGCCATGAAAGCACATTACGAAATGCCATTTTAATCTCCCTTATTAATTTTTGTGATTGATATATACCCAAGAAGGCAGCAGCCGGCTGATAGGAAGTTGATTGTCATTAACTCATGATTGCCGGAAATAATATTGGCAAACCCCATTAAACAATTTGCAATGACTAACGAAACCCATGCCCATGGCGGGATCAACTTCGAAAACATGTTATGCGCCCCTCTTCTTAAAGCTAGACTCCCAGACTAACAATACATGCCCATGAACTAACGCATGCCAGGCTTCCACCCTATTGTTATGCATTTTATCATGGTACCCTTGGAACTCTAGTAATAGTGCATTAGTCGGTTCACAAATAGTAACCCTTGAACTTGAGCCTAAACCTTTAGAGCTTACCTTCCAGTACCGGCCGGGGTGGAGTGTTACTAATCGCTCTTCTGTCTGGGGAATCTTGGACGCCGACATGCGCATACTACCCCTTACTATTTTTCCTAGCCGTCTTGATCTTGATGATGTTAACCTTCTCAGATGATGAAAGCACATCCAGGATACTTGACTTAGTCATTTTATCATTAGCATCAAGGTTAAGAGAAGACGCTAACTTTAAAAGGGTCTTCTTAGTGTCCTTCATGCTAGCGTCAACCTTCTTCCTTGGCTTCGGAGGCTGTACAGCTTTGGGAGGTGGGTTGGTTGGTGACTGCGGTGTTGTACCAGCGCCTGAGGGTGGTGGGCCAAATAATTCGATCACCATGGGCTCGTCGCGGTCAGGTACTGTAACCCCTAGATTAAGAAAATATGAGGATAGTTGTGCATAGTCATACCCATATGCTTTAACAATATCATCCAACCCGATCTTGCGGCGAGCCAAATAGTTTGTCCATGTAATAATCATTAGTGTTTACTCCTAGATGTCAATGCTAATTGACGGGCTGGTAGAGCGATTTCTCTCTTCTTTCTCACTAGCATAAATGTCTGTAACTACTTCAATCATGCTAGACTGGAATCTCGGATCACGAGATAGCTGGTCTAGTTTTGCTGGTTCGGTATCAACCCCATACAGCTCGCATACAGGTTGGGCTAGCTTCTTCATAGCCCGAAGGAAAATATTCCTTGCGGTAGCATGATTCATCTTATGACCCTCTTCAGACATCAATTCTGCGATAGCTCGGTAATCCATACCGCCGCCCTCGCCACTAACTGTTGCATATCCCTGATCGCTCTTATATCCTTTTGGCATACTCATAAATTAACTCCTTAATTATTTAATGGTGATTGCATTTTTCTTAATGTTCTTTACTTCTTTCTCAGTAATGGGAAAACTTCCATGATCCAGCGGATCCTCAGAAATCCCAAAACGAAGCCGAATAATCTTTTCCTCACGCTCTGATAGCGTATGGAGAGATTGTTGAATAGCTGCCACAATCTTCTCTTTGTCTAGACGATCACCGGGGTGGCGTGCATTATTATCTGGGATAACATCGGCTAGGGATCTACCTTCCGAAGGTCCACCAGAGCCCCTACTATACTTAATCTTATCGTCAATTGAGACCGGGGTTGAGGCTGCTAACACGATGGAACGCATCGTCTCAGTCGTAACCCCCAGCAGCTCCGCTAGCTCAGCATTATTCGGGGCTACCCCGAAAGTCTCCTCATACTCTGTAGATATCTTCTTCATACGCCACAACATACCTTTTGCATGAGAAGGTAGGCGAATCTGAGAAGAGTGTGTTGCGAGGTGGCGCATTACTGCTTGCTTAATCCACCAGCATCCATATGTCGAAAACTTAAACCCGCGGCGCCAATCGAACCGATCAACTGCCTTCATTAGGCCAATATTGGCTTCCTGGATTAAATCCTCAAGGGGACAGCCCTTGTTTTGATACTTCTTTGCGATGCTGATGGCTAGCCGGATATTTGCAGAAATCATTCGATCTCGGGCACGATTATCGCCGGCCTCAATTCTCTTTGCTAAAGAAACTTCCTCATCCCTTGTTAGAAGATTGGTCTTACCTACATCTTTAAAAAATACTTTAAGAGTATCTAATTCACTCATACTTGCTCCTATGTTTAATTGCTTAATTGTTTATTGTACTAAAGTTGTCTATTGCTGCGTTCTCCGGCTTGAATGGTGCCCGGGCCGGCGTGGCCGGCCTGGACGTTGAGGACGTTGTGGGCGATTACCTCTAATCTTGCGAACGTATTCTTCATGAATACGCTTCCTGTTTTGCCTGATCTCAATTTCTCGGTATACATATGCATACTCAGTTTGAAGGTGGGTAATCTGCTTTTCATTCTTTCGGGCACTCTCCTTTTGTAGGGAAATGATTTTTCCCTTAAGCATCCCTCTTAGCGCATCCAATCGATCATCATTCATCTCTTGAAGCATATCTTGGTTATAGAATGTAGTCCTGTATTCCTGGCTGTTTGCGTCCTTTTGCACTTTATTCTCCATTTAAGTTTCGTTTCGGACAATTGCTTGTGTTGCAAATAGCAACATATATAATGTACTCTTATGCACCCTAATGTACAAGTTTAGTTAGTTTTGAACCGCCTTCCCCAAAGCTTCCAATGCGTCGACATCACTCATTCGGTGATTTTCGCCACAAGGGATTAGATTTTCAACACCAAGATCCTCACTGTCTTCATAATAAACAAGATCATCAGAGGTACAGTGTAGGATGGTCGTATTGCTAGGAACTCTAGGGCTAACGTCAAAGCGTTTCCATGCTGGAGCAAT
>Ga0115011_10000247_pt1 | contig 49310 bp, 59 predicted proteins | sample TroAtlMetagenome_2_FD_88705 | JGI IMG/M metagenome (GOLD analysis project Ga0115011, IMG submission 88705) | Marine eukaryotic phytoplankton communities from Atlantic Ocean - Tropical Atlantic ANT8 Metagenome | ecosystem: Environmental > Aquatic > Marine > Oceanic | place: Tropical Atlantic... | reverse complement strand
TGTCAAGAATATGTTCGAAGTGGTTTTGTTGCACTGCAAGATCTCCCGTCGTATTACCAGAATTTATTATACATCGCGATTTCTAGTTCATTTGGCATGAAGGCGGGACAATCAGCCTTTAAGATGTTCAAGAAGAAATAATCTTAACAATCGGGGAGATATGGGTGAAGAAACCAAGTGTGCTAAGCACACTGACGAAAAAGCGCAGTCGGGGGAATGTTGCAAACAAACAGCCAATCCTTTAGACGAGTTTTGGCATAACTTAGGAGATAAGAAAAAGAAATATGTCAGAAGCTACAACAGACCCGGTAAACGTAATATATAAACTACAAAGACTACTCGACGACGGTATTCAAAACAACGGCCAAGTTTTAATGGCTGGTGGTGTTGACAGCATGGAAAAATATCAATATATTTGCGGAAAGATTCATACATTGGATCAAATCAAACAGGAACTCTCTAACCTGCTAAACCCTAAGGAGCCCGAAGATGATGACGACAAAGTCACACGCATTAGAAGATAAATATGAAGAAGAAGCTGTAATCCAGAAAGCAGCCGTTGATGAAGCAAAAAACGAACCAGAAAAAACCAACCTAGATAAGTTACCGAAGCCTACGGGCTGGCGTATTTTAGTAATGCCTTTTGCCGTTAAAGAAAAAACAGAAGGTGGAATTATTATTGCACAAGAAGCATTGGATCGAGCACGTATTGCAACGCAAGTTGGGTACGTTTTAAAGATGGGTGATCTTTGCTATAAAGATGAAGAAAAATATCCAACAGGTCCGTGGTGCGCGGAAAAGGATTGGGTGGTCTTTGCACGTTATGCAGGATCACGAATGCAAATTGAAGGTGGTGAAATACGAATGTTAAACGATGATGAAATTCTAGGGACAATAGATGATCCCGAAGAATTAATTCACGCAATGTAAATCATAGAGGAGGATAATCTATGCTAGATGAAACAAAAGACATCGACGTTGGCGAAGCTGACGAAGAAGCAACAGAAATTGATTTAGAGGCACCGGCCAAAGAAGAAGAGGCCGCTCCCAAAGAAGAAATTGTTGTTGAAGAAACAAAAGAAGAAGAAAAACCTGCTGAAGCAAAAACAGAAGAATCGAAAGATGAACTTGGTGAGTATTCAGAAGGTGTGCAAAAAAGAATAGCTAAACTTACTCGTAAAATGCGAGAAGCTGAAAGGCAAAAAGAAGAAGCGATTACTTATGCACAAAAACTAAAAAGCGAACAGGACACCTTAAAAGATCGTTATAGAAGTGTAGAAAGTACTTACACTAATGAGTTTAAAAAACGTGTTACAGGATCACTTGAAGCAACAAAAGCTAAACTACAGGCAGCTATAAATAATGGTGATGTAGATGGTCAAGTTGCTGCACAAACTGAGCTTGCGCAACTTACAATGGATGCAACGAGACTCGCAAGGTTAGAGGAAATGGACAAAGCGCCTCCAAAAAGAGAAGCCGTTCCACAACAACCTCAAACCCCAACTATGCAACCACCAAAGACGGATCCTAAAGCAGATGCTTGGGCATCCAAAAATGCTTGGTTTGGAACTGATAATGCTATGACTTACACAGCGTTTGACATACATAAAACGCTGGTAAATGAAGAAGGCTTTGATGCCAATTCAGACGAATATTATACCGAAGTGGATAAGAGAATAAGACTTGAATTCCCGCACAAATTTGGTAATAATGAGTCAACTACATCTGAACCAGTTCAGAATGTTGCAAGTGCCAAACGTCCGGCCTCAAAAGGACGCAGAAAAACCGTGAAGCTCACACCCTCACAGGTAGCAATTTCTAAAAGATTAGGTGTGCCACTCGAAGAGTATGCGAAACAATTAGCCGCGAAGGAGGTATAAGCATATGGAAAAAGATAAAATAAAAACCCCACGCGCGAGTCAAACTCGAGCTAAAACAGAAGCTAAAAAAGTTTGGACTCCACCATCTGCACTAGATGCACCCCCTGCACCAGACGGATTTCGTCATAGGTGGTTAAGGACGGAACTAATGGGAACTGACGATACTAAAAATATGTCAGGGAAAATTAGATCAGGTTGGGAACTTGTCAGAGCTGACGAGTATCCTAATGACCTTTACCCTGTTGTCGATTCTGGTAAATATCAAGGGATGATCGGCGTAGGAGGCCTTGTGTTGGCAAGGATATCTGAAGAAGTCGCGCAATCACGCGAAGAGTATTTCGATAAGATGACTCAGGATCGTGATGATGCCTTATCAAACGACGTTCTAAAGGACCAGCACCCAGGAGTGCCTATCAATCAAGAAAGGCAGTCTCGTGTAACCTTTGGTGGCTCAAAGAAATAATCTTTGATCTGCTGATTTAATCAACTAATCCTAAAAGGAGGATAAAACTATGGCAAATATAGATGCCCCTATGGGTTTTAATCCAGTTGGCAAAATCGGTAGTGGACCCCCACAAAAAGCGGGCTCTTATCAAATCACAGATGATGTGATTTTTCAGGGCGATGCAGTACAGATAGCAAGTAACACTGGTGTACTGACTCAAGCAGGCGTTGGAACAACCAACGTTGGCGTTTTTTGGGGATGTAACTTCGACGATTCAACGGGAAAACCCCAATTCAAAAACCAATCAGCAGCCGGACAAGCAAGTGAAGCGTTTGTTTATGATGATCCTTATCAAGTTTTCGAACTACAAGGAAAATCAGGAGTAAACTCTGCACAAACAGATGTCGGACGAAAAGCAGACATCGTTGTCGGAACTGGTTCAACAACAAACGGTGTTTCAGGAATGGAACTAGATACAGGAACTTTCGCAACTGGTGCAGATATTAACTGCACTGTGATTGGATTCTCTGGCAACCCTGCCAGAAATGCAGTCGGTGAAGCTCACACTCTGTATGAAGTTCTAATTAATGAACACATGTACAAATAATAGCAGGAGGACATAAAAAATGGCTATATCAAGACAACAACTAGCAAAAGAGCTAGAGCCAGGTCTAAATGCATTATTTGGACTTGAGTACAAACAATACGAAAATCAACACACGGAGATTTTCGAAACTGAATCAAGTGACAGAGCTTTTGAAGAAGAAGTGATGTTATCTGGATTCGAAAACGCTTCTGTTAAGTCAGAAGGCGCTGCTGTTGTGTATGACAACGCTCAAGAGACTTTCACAGCAAGGTACCAACATGAAACTGTTGCGTTAGCATTCGCGCTAACGGAAGAGAACATTGAGGATAACCTTTATGACAAAATCTCTACGCGTTACACAAAAGCACTTGCTCGTTCTATGGCAAACACTAAGCAGGTTAAAGCTGCAAACGTTCTTAACAGAGCGTTTAACAATGCCTACAAAGGTGGCGACGGAGTTGAACTTTGCTCTGCTGTTCACCCTACAATTGCTGGTACGTTTAAAAACGAACCATCAGTTGCTGCTGACTTGTCAGAAACATCATTAGAGCAAGCAATGATTGACATTGCTGCTATGACTGATGAACGTGGCTTAAAGATTGCTGCTAGAGGAATGAAAATGATCATTCACCCTAACCAGCAATTCGTAGCGGAAAGACTTATGAAGTCTGGTCAAAGACCTGGTACTGCGGACAACGATGTTAACGCAATGAAATCTATGGGTATGATCCCACAAGGTTTCGTAGTGAACAACTTCTTGTCTGATACAGAATCATTCTTTATTAAGACTGACGTTCCTAACGGCATGAAACACATGGTTCGTGCGCCGATTAAAACGGCTATGGAAGGTGACTTCGAAACTGGAAACGTAAGATACAAAGCTAGAGAAAGATACAGCTTCGGTTGGTCTGACCCTAGAGGAATCTACGGTTCTCCAGGTGCATAATCTTTAAGATTATAAACCTTTTAAAGGGGCGCTTCGGCGCCCCTTTTTATTTGCAATCACTACATTAAAAGCGTATATTCGGAATACTGCATATTAATTAGTTGATATAGACGCGTGCAGTCGAAAAATCTCAATACTATATTGACGTAAACAGGAGACAAATATCATGGCAACTACAACTTTTACAGGGATCGTAAGATCCAATGGTAATGGAAAGAAAACAACTTATGCTGGTTCTATGCAAATGGTAGCTCAGTTCTATGTACCTTCAACTAATGCAGCGGCTGGAACAGACGCTCAAATATCTGCAACGGATACTAGACAAGTTAAACTACCAAAAGGTGCAATCATTGATTCACTTAGCTTTAAGGGAGCAGCGGCTGCTGGCGGCAAACTAGATGTTGGTTATGCAGATTTAGTTGACGGAACAACGTTTGTTGATACTGACGGCTTAGCTGACAACTTAGCAGCAGATGCTACACAAGGTAATATTCAACCGGGTGCAGCTACTGACGGTGCATCGCTTGGGGTAATAGAAATGACTCACGATGTTAAAATCGTCGCTGGTGTTGCAGCAGCTGGTCAAGCTGGTACTTTAAGTGGTACTCTTTTTTACCATATGGTAGATGATGGTGAAGAGTCGAACTCAGGTACTGACGGCTTAACAGCGTAACTTAAAAATTAACTAGGGGCCTTCGGGCCCCTAAGTATAGGAGAAAAATATGTCAGTAGGCGGAGGATCATTTACATCAGATCAGGTCGTAAAACACGCAGCAGCAACTGGTGGTTTATATACAGGACGTTCTAGAGTCACATCTATTTCTTGTGCAGGTGTTGCAGCGAGCACACTCACACTTAGAGACGGTGGTGGATCAGGAACAGTCAAAGCTGTTTATAAATTTGGAACAGAGGGCTTAAGTGTTTTTGTTCCAGGCAGTGGAATTTTATTTAAGACTGATGTTCATGCAACAATTACAGCTAATGCTAACGCAGGGGTTACTGTTACATTAACTACGTAAGGGAGATATAAATGGCGACATCAGGAACTACTGTTTTTGAGAAAACCCTTTATATCGACGAGGTTATCGAAGAGTCTTTTGAACGAATCGGTATGGTCAATGTAAGCGGTTATAAGATGAAATCGGCACACCGTTCTTTGAACATTATGCTTCAAGAATGGGCTAATAGAGGTTTGCATTATTGGGAAATAGGCAACACTTTAATTAATTTAGTTCAGGGACAAGCCGCTTATAATTTTTACAGATCATCAGGAGATGGAACTTCTTCTCCAGTATTAAACCCTGATAACTCTACTACATTATATGGAGTTGATGATATTTTAGAAGCTGCTTATAGACGAAATAACGCCGCTACAAACCAAGCTGATTCTGCATTAACTAAGATATCTAGATCAACATATAATGGTTTAAGTGCTAAATTAAATCAATCAACACCTTCACAGTATTACGTACAAAGATTTTCAGATAATGTAGTAGTTAATCTTTATCCGGCACCTGATGCAACTGCGGCATCTAATTATGTTTTCATGTATTATATAAAACGTATTCAAGACGCTGGCGTATATAGTAATGTTGCTGATGTACCTTATCGTTTTGTGCCTTGTATGATTGCAGGACTTGCATACTACTTGTCACAAAAATATAAAGTAGAATACATTCAAAATTTAAAACTTATATATGAAGATGAACTAAACCGTGCACTAACGGAAGATGGTTCTGCTTCATCAACTTATTTAACACCACAGGCTTATTACCCAAATGTCTAATTTTGCACGCGGAAAGAAATCTTTAGCTATCTCAGATAGAAGTGGTATGGCCTTTCCATACAGAGAAATGATGTATGAATGGAATGGTTCTTTTGTTCATAGTTCTGAATGGGAACCAAAACATCCACAACTAGTAGTGAGAAGATTAGTCGGAGACAAACAAGGACTAAGAGATTCAAGACCTGCTCGTACAGAACCAAGAGTTGCAAAACTTTTAAATTCCAATCCTTTTGTTTCTTCAACTCCAGGCGACCAAAATCTTTATCTAAACGAACCTGACCATAACTTAGAAGTAGGCGACATTGTTCGCTTTAGAGGTTTATCAAACGGCTTTACATCTTCTGCACCAAGTACAGGTTGGTTAACAGTAGCTTCGTTAGAAGCAGCGGACGGCTTTACAGTTAACAGTGTAACTGACAGCGATAACTATACTGTAAATCCAGCTTATGATGCTGAAACTTGGCTTGCAAAAAATTGTAATCCTGGAACTACAACTCTTTATATTGATATGGATGGAGTGTTAACAAGTTATTATCAAGCAATTGCAACTTACAATAGTTTGACTGATTGGTTTCCAATGACTTGGGCAATGCAAACAGCAACAATCACTGCACAAGCTGCAAACTTTTTTACAAACTTAACTAAGCTAGCAAGAGCTGACGCATTAATCAATGCAGCTATTGCACAAAATACAACTTATTATATTTTAACAACTGATACTGGATCAGTATCTTTAAATAACCAAAAGAGTAGCTGGATATCTACTAACTATTCTGGTGCATTGGCTCCAGTAAGTGTTCTCTTTGCAACTGGCGGTACTAAAGCTCCTTATGGTGGAGCTAATAAATTATTGGTTGACGACACACAAAAATACATAGATCAGTTTTCAGGAGCTGGTGGATTAACATATAAATACTGGCAAAGTCCTGGAGCTATGTCAGCTGGGGGTGGACTTGTATCATCGGGTCCTGTAACATTGTCGCCATGACCTACGCAGAAATGATTCAAAATATATTGTCTTGGACAGAAACAGATAGTGCAATCTGGACTAATTCAGCAACTAATGATTTATTAGATGAACTAATAAGAATGGTTGAATTTAGAATCTTTAGAGATATAGAGATTCCAGCTGATCTTGCTTATGAAACTGCAACAGTTGCCGCTCCAACAGCGGCTCCGGGAAACCAAGCTAATCCATTGGTTGCTATGCCAGGAGCAAACTTAACTGATTTCTCTAGTATTAGATATGCTCAGATATACACTGAAACTGGAGGTATTCCAAACGAGAGACATTTCATGACAAGAAAAGACTTGTCTTATTTAATAGAGTATTGGCCGAATCGAACAACACCTGCTGGAACAGGAATTGTACCAAAGTACTTTGCGGTTTGGGACCAACAAACAATATATATTGCACCTTCACAAAATCAGGCTTATAAGGTAGAATTGGCTTTGGTTAAAAAGCCAACTAGTTTGGTGGATATGAAAGCAACATCCCCATACACAACGTGGTTAAGTGTAAATGCTCCACGCGCCCTTTTATTTGCATGTCTTTCCGATGCATTTAAATTCTTAAAAGGCCCTGCTGAAATGCTACAACTTTACGAACAGTCATATCAACTGGCGTTACAAGGATTAGCAACTGAGCAACTAGGTAAGAAAAAACGTGATGAATATAGGGATGGGGAACTAAGGGTACCTATTCCGTCTAATAACCCTTAAGGAGAAAAATTATGGCAATATCACAAGCAGTATGCAATGTGTTTAAACAAGAACTGTTAAAAGGAAATCATGACTTTGACGGTGGCGCTACATACAAAATATCGTTATATACTTCTTCTGCAACTTTAGGTGCGACCACAGCAAATTACACAGCGACTGCTTCAGATAACCAAGTAGCAAATGGTAGTGGATACACAACAGGAGGCGCGGCTTTATCAAATCCGGCTGTTGTTGGTGGTTCTTCTGCTTCAACTGCGTATGCTGACTTTGATAATATTTCATGGCCAAGTGCAAGCTTTTCAGCTGCAGGCGGTTTGATGTATCGTTCAGATGGTCCTGCTCCTACAAATGATGCAGTAGCAGTATTAAGTTTTGGTGGAACGTTCACAGCGACTAATGGTACTTTTACAATTCAATTCCCAACTGCGGGTGGTGGTTCTGAGATTCTAAGACTGACATAAGGAGCAAATCTAAATGGCATTTGTTCTTAATGATCGGGTTAAAGAAACCAGCACTACTACAGGCACAGGAGCGATCGCTCTAGGGGGAGCTGTAGCTGGATTTGAAACATTTGCTTCTGGAATCGGTAATAATAATCTTACTTATTATGCTATTTTTCATACAACCTTAGGAGAGTTTGAAGTTGGTGTTGGAACCTTAGATGGTACTTCTGCTAACTTAGCAAGAACTGAAGTTATTTCTTCATCAAACAGCGATAACGCTGTTAATTTCTCCGCTGGAGCCAAACAAATATTTTGTACACAGCCCGCTTCACGGGCCGTGTACATTAATAATGCGGACTCCGTATCCTTATCATCAGGTGTTTCTGCAACTGGCAACAATGTCGCCGTAGCGGGGACCGTGGATGGTCGAGACGTAAGCGCAGACGGAACTAAGCTTGACACTGTTGAAACAAACGCTGATGTAACTGATACGAGTAACGTAACATCTGCTGGTGCGTTGATGTTGACTGGTGGCACGATGACTGGCTCAATAATTCACAATGATGATGTTAAAGGTATTTATGGATCCTCAAGTGATGGGCTTGAGATATTTCACGATGCGTCGAACAGTTATATAAAAGATACAGGTACAGGAAATTTATATATTGAAGCCGATGATCAAATTCTTCTTAGAAGTATTACGAGTTCTGAGAACTTTGCTACTTTTAATATTAATGGAGCGGTTGATTTATATCACAACAATGTAAAAAAGTTTGAGACTACCGCAACAGGAGTCACAGTAACCGGAGCAATAGTTGGTGACACCGTTTCAGGTAATCCAGTTAGTTCTTCTATTGCTAGTGATGACTTATTAGCAGTTTACGACACATCAGGATCAGCTATTAAAAAAGCAACTATTGCTAATGTCGCGGCACAAGGACCAGCAGGTCCAACTGGTAGCACAGGTCCAACTGGTACAGCAGCTGGATTTGGAACTCCAACAATTTCTACAGGTTCACCTATTGCAGTAACTGCATCTGGACCTGATACAGCAAAAGTATTTGCATTTACTATTCCAGCCGGTGCAACCGGACCGACAGGCCCTACTGGCCCTACTGGTCCCGCCGGGCCGACAGGTAGTACTGGTCCAAACGGGCCTACAGGCCCTACTGGTCCAGCCGCAGGCTTTGGAACACCAACAGCAAGCACAGGTCCTATTGGGATTGTAGCTAGTGGTCCAGATACAGCTAAGATTTTTGCATTCACAATTCCAGCAGGAGCAACTGGCCCTGCTGGTCCTACAGGTGGTACTGGCCCTGCTGGTCCTGCTGGTCCCGCCGGATCTACTGGTCCTACTGGCCCTGATGGGCCTGACGGCCCTGCCGGTCCTTCTGGTGGTACTGGTCCAACCGGCCCTACTGGCCCTACTGGTCCTGCTGGTAGTACTGGCCCTGCTGGTCCAACCGGTCCTTCTGGCCCAACCGGTCCTACAGGTCCTACAGGTGGTTTTACAACAAACTCAAACGCACAGGTAAATAGTTTAGGTGTAAACACAGCAGGTTCAGGAACTGCTGGTGAAATCCGAGCGACCTCAAACATCACCGCTTATTATTCCGACCCAGCGTTAAAGAACTTTGAAGGTAAGATTGATAATGCATTGGATAAAGTAAAAGCATTATCTGGTTATTATTTTACTGAAAACGAAAAAGCTAAAGAACTTGGTTACAATAATGATCGTAGACAAGTTGGTGTTAATGCTAAAGAAGTTGAAGATGTATTACCGGAAGTAGTTACAGAAGCACCTATTGATCCACAATATTTAACAGTTTGGTATGAGAAACTTGTACCTTTATTAATCGAAGCCATTAAAGAGTTGGACGATAAGAAAAAGGATAAATAATGGATAATTCCTTAGCCAGTTTTGCGGGACAGGCTTTTGCTAGTTCCCCAATTAATCCTGAAGCAGTTGTAAGTGTTGCCGGATTAGCTTTAACGCTGGGTGGTCCTGATTATGCTGTAGAAAATATACACAACGTACCAACTCAATCAGTTACATTAGCTTTAGGTCAAGTCGCATTAGAAATGATTGCAACACCTTCTGGCTTACCTATTCCAGTTGTATTAGGTAGTGAGACTGCTATCGCAGATTCCAATCTATCAGTAACAGGTCAAGCCGTTAGCTCAGCATTAGGACAAGAGTTATTAGAAATGTTAGCAACTCCTGCAAGCTTGCCATTGACCATGTCATTAGGTAGTGTAGCGGCAAGAACAGATAAAACTCATGAGGTTACAGGATTTAGTCTTTCAACAGCGCTTGGATCTGAAGTAGCTGAAGTCTCACCAGCACTTGCAAGTTTTCCAATGACTATGTCATTAGGTCAAGAAACTTTACTTTTAAACGCAAATGTTGCACAAACAGGATTAACAACAGCAATGTCTTTAGGTACAGTAGTAGCTGAAACTAGAGTATATGTAACTCAACTATCTGTAACTTCTGCTCTTGGTCAAGTGGTATGTGAAAATACAGTTGAAATAACTGGTTTACCTTTAACAGCAACTTTAGGTGAAACTGCGGTCTTTACATGGACCGACGTAGATGATACAACTGATTCAGGAGACACATGGACTGACGTACCAGATGCGCCAGCTAATTCATGGACTCCTGTCGAGGAGACAACAGATTCTGGTGACACATGGACACCAATAACATAGGATAATATATGGCATCAAGTTTTTCACCACGATTAGGCTTAGAACTAATAAACCCTGGAGAGCAATCAAACTCTTGGGGAGCTACCACTAATAATACCCTTAATAACTCATTAGAAGAGGCAATAGCCGGTGTTTATACATTAAATTTATCGGGAGGAGCTGCTACTGTGGTGTTGAGCGCGACTGATGGAGGAGGTGCACAAGCAACCAACCAACAAAGACAATTTGCTCTTAATGTTATTAACGCTGGTCAAGATACAACTATTCAGTGTCAAGCTAAACAAAAAATGTTCTTTGTTATTAACAATTCAAATCAGTATAAAATTACAATGAGATTAGGTGCTGCTGGAGCAACTCATGTAGTACAACCACTTAGAAAAGTTTTACTTGCAGCAGCTAACTCAGCATTAGTTACAGATGGATCTGCTAACGTTTGGCACGATCTAGATCAATCACAAAACGTTTGGCGTACAATTTCAGCAGCAACTGGTACTGCTTATGTTGGAGATAAAATTATGATTAATACATCTTCTCAAGCTTGTACTATTACCTTACCTACTGCGGGATTAACTACGGGGGATGAAATATCTTTTATAGATAGAAATGGAACTTTTGCTAGTAACGCATTAACTTTGAACGCTGGAGGTTCCATTAAGATATTTGGTGCAACAGCAAATGGAACAGTAAATACAAATAACGCGGCGTTCACTATTGTTTATACAGGAGCATCAGATCCGGGTTGGAAATTAACGGGGAAATAAATAATGGCAACTTACGAAAGTGTACGCTATCAATTTACAGGTGCCAACATTGATTCCGCATCAATTTCAGCACCGACAATCGCTAATGGAAGTGTTACCAATACAGAATTCCAAACTGTAGACACATCAACATCAATTCAAACACAACTTAATACTAAGTTTAGTGCGTCCGGTGGAACCTTTACCGGCAACGTAACTGTCGCTGATAGTACTGATTTAAATATTGGTAACGGTAATGACATCGTTATTAGAAGTGATGGTACAACAGGCTATATTAAAAGTAATGCACTTGTCATGGAAGATAATTCCGGTGCAGATTATATGACCTTTACAACCAATGGTGCTGTAACCATGACACACGGAGGTAATACTAAAATTGCAACATCAGCTACTGGGGCAACTGTTACAGGTACTTTAGCGGCAACAGCGCTGACTGGTACTGGAGCAGGAATCACGGCATTGGCCGCAGGAAATATAACTGCTGGTGGTACTTTACCAGCATTAGTTGGAACAGCACTAACTTCTTTAAACGCCGCCAACTTAACAGGAACTTACCCTGATTTAAATGGTGCTAGTATAACAAGTTTGAACGCATCTCATTTAGCCTCTGGTACAATTCCTAATGGTCGCTATGGAACACCTACTTTTAGTGGCTCTAATATAACAAGTTTGAATGCATCAAATATATCTTCTGGCACAATTAACTCAGCAAGACTTCCAGGTGGTTTAGGTAAAGTTTTACAAGTGGTATCAACTAACACACAAAGTCATATGTCTTCAACTACATCGTCTTATACTGATGTAACTGGTTTAAATGTATCCATTACACCTTCTGCTACTAATAGCAAAGTTTTAGTAGTTTGTAATATAGGTGTAGTAGATGATGGTACGGGTTCAAACGGTTCCTATGCTTTTAGATTACTTAGAGCAGGGACAGCAATAGGTAATGGAACTGGCGGCGGTCAAACAAACGCAATAGCTGGTCTAGGTCAATCAACAAATAACTATGATAACTTTATGATTCACTTTTTAGATTCACCGAATACGACTAGTAGTACTCAATATAAGCTTCAGTTTAGAGGTTTATATAACCCAAATATTAGAATAAATAGATCACAAGATAACAACGCACCCTGGGGTATTGCCAGTAGTGCAAGTATAACAGCTGTAGAAATAGGAGCATAGATGACTGATATATTAAGTGCAATTTTAGCAATCAACCCAAAAGCAAAAGTAACTGTTATTGATGAAGACTTAGATAGTATAATTTGGGATGCTGGAGAAGTTCCAATAGATAAAGAAGATATTGTAGCTAAACAAACTCAATTAAAAAGTGAATACATAGCAAATGAGTATCAAAGACAACGTAAAGAAGAGTATCCAGCTTTAGTAGAACAACTTGATGATATATATCATAATGGTGTTGATGGATGGAAAGCAACAATAAAAGCAGTGAAGGATAAATATCCTAAAGGTTAATCATGGCAACATATGAAACAGTTAAATATAGCTTTGCGGGCAACTTAATAACAGCACTACAAGCACCAAACATTGCTGATGGTTCTGTTACCAATACTGAGTTTCAAACCGTAGATACATCAACGTCAATTCAAACACAATTAAACACTAAGTTTGGATCTACTGGTGGAACCTTTACCGGCAACGTAACACTTAATGATAATATTCATTTATATTTAGGTACTGGTGGTTCTACTGATCTTGATCTTTATATGGATGGAAGTAATGGTTACATTAAAAATTCTACAGGTAACTTAAATGTAAACGCTGACAGCGTTGTGTTTAAAGATGATCAAAATTCAATCAATATGTTTAATGCTTCATCAACCGGTGCATTTAATGCTTATCACAATAATGCATTAAAATTTTCAACAGCGTCTGGGGGAGTTACAGTGTCGGGAACAGTAACAGCTACCTCTTATGCTGGGGATGGATCATCTTTAACTGGACTTGTTGGAGGAGCTAACGGAGTTGATTTTAATGATAATGTAAAAGCAAGATTTGGAGATAGTAATGATCTACAAATTTGGCACGACACCAATAATTCATATATAAAAGATGATGGAACAGGTGATTTAGTAATTCAAGGCTCAACTAATGTTAAGGTTCAAAATGCTGCTGGTGCTGACATGGGAAAATTTATATCAGCAGGAGCAGTAGAACTTTATCATAATGGAAGTAAAAAAGCGGAAACAGTTAGTGGTGGATTGACAGTTACAGGAACTGCAACAGCAACAACATTTAGTGGCTCTGGGGCAAGTTTAACAAATATAAACGGATCAAATATATCATCTGGAACAATTCCAACTGCACGCTTACCTTCTGGAGGTATAGTTAGACAAATTTCTGTAGTAGAAAGTACATCAAACTTTAGTACTACTTCGGTAATTCCTTTTGATGCTACAACTCCTACATCAAGTGAAGGTATTGAAGTTATGTCTCACTCTTTTACCCCTACTAGTGCTAGTAGTAAACTGTTGCATGTTCTGTCGACAGCAATGACTAATGCGTCGCAAGGAGGAACTTGTATTTGGTCTATTTTTGATGGTAGTACAAACGTTGGTGCTTTTGCAAACACCACTGGTACTAATGGTATTTGGAACCAATTAACATGCCAAACACAACATTCACCTAATACCACTTCAGCTATATCTTATACATGTAGGTTTGGTGTTAATACAAGTAGAGGTCACTGGTTGCAGACTAATAACTATAATCATTATCTAGGTGCAGAAGCAACTTGGACAATTTATGAAATAGCATAATAGTATGCCTTTATCTAAAATACAATTTAAGCCAGGTATTGACAAACAAGTCACCGCGTATGGAGCAGAAGGCAGATGGATTGATTCTACTAATATGCGTTTCCGCTCAGGACTACCAGAAAAGATTGGTGGTTGGACTTCTGTTCTTTCTCTATCTTTAGTTGGTGTAGCACGATCTATGAAAGGTTGGGTTTCTCTCAATGGTGTTCGTCATGTTGCAATAGGTACTGACAGAAAATTATATGTATATTCAGAAGGATTGGCCTACGATATTACTCCTGTAAGAAGAACACAGGTTCGTTCTAATGCTTTTACTACAACAAACAACTCAGCAATAGTGACTGTAACAGATGCTTCACATGGTGCTATTGTTGGTGACTTTGTAAAAATATCTAGCTTAGGTAATGCAGTAAATACGTTGGTTCTAAATGATAAAGAATTTGAAATATTAACTGTGCCAGATGCAAACTCTTATACTATACAAGTTACTAACCCAGCAGCAACTGCAAACGCATCCAGTACACCTAGTGTTGGAAATGCTACCTTCACTTATGATTTAACAAATGGTACGGCAACATCTTCATACGGGTTAGGTTTTGGTACAGGAACATGGGGACAAGGAACATGGGGAACTCCGCGTTCATCGTCAACATTAGTACTTGATGCAACTTATTGGTGCTTTGATACTTTTGGTGAAGATCTATTAGCAATTAGAAATGATGGGGCTTTATATAAATGGGATTTATCAGCAGGGGTAACTAGTCCTGCAGCATTGGTGTCAACATCGCCAACAGCTTCTAAGTTTTTATTAGTATCTTCTCCTGACAGACATATTTTTTTATTTGGAACGGAAACAACTGTAGGATCAACAAGTACACGAGATGATTTATTTCTTCGTTTTTCTTCACAAGAAAATCCAAGCTTATGGAATCCGGCATCAACTAACTCTGCTGGTTCATTTAGAATACAAGATGGTTCTAAGATTGTAGCAGCTGTTAGATCAAGGGGATCTATTCTTGTATGGACTGATACAGCACTCCACTCATTAAATAATATTGGACCACCTTTTATTTTTGGTCTTAACCAAGTTGGTGCAAACTGTGGAGCAGTTTCTCCAGGTTCAGTTGTAGATGTTAATGGTCAAACCTTTTGGATGAGCCAGACAGCGTTCTATATGTTTGATGGTGCGATTAAAAAATTAGATTGTACAGTACAGGACTTTGTATTTGATGATATTGATACAACTACGCAACAACAAGTTTTTGCTGCAGTTAATACAGATTTTAATGAAGTAACCTGGTTCTACCCATCTAATAATTCACAAGTTTTAAACAGATCAGTTACATATAATTTCTTAGAAAATGTTTGGTATACTAACAGTGGTTTTGCTAGAACAGCTTGGATTGATAGAGGTATTTATTCGAATCCATACGCAACGGAATACAAAGCAGCAGACATACCAACACAAGGAGCTATACAAGGTGTGACTGCAGGTGCATCTAATTTATGGGCCCATGAAGATGGATTTAATTCTGCTGGTAATGCAATGCCTTGTTCTATTACATCTGGTGATTTTGATATTGCAGATGGTGAAGATTTATTTCACTGTTCAAGAGTTATACCTGATTTTAAAAACCAAACAGGAACCGCAAGCATAACAATAACTTTTAAAAACTATCCGGCAACAACAGCAACTAGAACTTTTACTTCAACCGTTGGTGCAACTACTAATCAGTTTTCTGTACGAGGTAGAGGGAGACAAGCTAACTTAAAGATAGACACAACCGCAGCTGATGCTAATCTAAGGTTTGGAACTTTACGACTTGATATTAGACCGGACGGGAGAAGATAATGGCAAGAATTAATGTAGCAAGATTACCTTTACCAACAGATTCTTATGATCGTTCTCAGCAAGATATTTTAATTAGAGAATTAGAAAGTATTATTAATCAATTAAACTTTACATTCCAGCAAGACTTAAGAGAAGAACTCACAGCTCGTTCTTGGTTCTTTGCAGGAGAAGGAGGGGCCTAGTGGCAGATACATTTAAGAATACCACAACTATTGTTGCAAACCAAAACCAAGACTACAGCGTCTATACGGTGCCAACAGCAGATGATTCAACTGTTCCACCACAAAAACCAGTACAGGCTTTAGTTAAATCTATACTATGTACTCCTGTTAGTACCTCTGTAGTTAGTGTTAAATTATATGACGCTTCCGCAAATCAAACAGTTAATATTTTAAAAGACATTACTATGACGGTAGGTAATGCTGGGCTGGCCGGATATCACGATGAAGAAGTTTTACGCCAACCGCTGGTAATGGAAGATAGTGATATCTTAAAAGTACAAAGTAATCAAAATAACGCTTTACATGTGACCGTTTCAGTATTGGAGATTAAACAGTGAAAAAAGTGCAAGAAGCTAAAACGCTGGGTACGCAGGTTGTTAATGGCAAAGAAATACCCATGATCCAGCCAGAAGTATATCAACGAATCTATTGTAAAAATTGCGAGAATGAGGTAGATTCGGAAGAACAGGCAATCGGCACCTGCTCCGAGTGTGGCCAATCATGGTCCGTTCACAAAGCCATCGACACACAAATAAAAATTATAGAGATGCCTCCTATGGGGTCAATCTCCGGAGAATAATTAATGGGTATTGTAAACGCACATGAACAACTTAGTCGAGGGATTAGGCAAGGCAAGTTTCTGGGCGGTATCATGGATAAAATCGTTCCTAATGAAATAACAAGTTTTATGAATAGTGCAGCTGATAAGCTGATGCCCAAAGAAATTGCACCTTATGCAAGTTTTTTAGCTCCTCTACTGGTTCCAATAATTGGTCCGGCTGGAGCTCATGCATTCGCACAACTTGGTTCAGCCAAACAGAACGATGGACAATTAGATCCGCTTGCAGCCTTAGCAGTACACGGAGCGTCAAGTACACAAACAGCTAGAGATATTAGAAACAGCTACGATGCAAGCAAAGCTTGGAACGCAGCAGATCAAGGTGGAACATGGGGACAACGTGTATCTGGAGCGATTGGAGACTGGTTAGGTGGTGGTGATCTAGCTGGAGGAACAGCTGCCAACTCAGGTAACTGGCTTTCTCGTGCTTTTCAACCAACTCAATCTATGTTTGAAGGAACGAGTGCTTTTGGTACAGATTGGTTTAACAATACACTAGGAATGGGAGTAGACGATTCTACGAGATCAATACTTGATAAATCTAATCCAGCATGGAAGTATATGGAAAGACCTGGAGACGCTTTAAATTTACTTGCAGAAGCTAATAATCCAGCACTATATGCAACAGACGCCGCAGGCGCTATTAGAGAATTAATTCCTAATACTAATTTCGATCCAACCTTAAAGGGTCCTGCAATGGAGCAACAATTAAGGGACGGTGTTTCTGCAGTAGAAGCTAAACCTGACCCTAGGAAACTTACACAAGAAGGCGAAGATCTGTTTGCTGAGTATAACGCAAATGTGACAGAGGCCAATAAACTAGATCCAAAAAATTTGGCAGATCGTGAATATTTGTTCAAGCAGGTAAATGAAGAAGATGCATTAAAAATGTTCGAAACAAAACCTGGTTTTGAAGCTCTTGAGGGTAATATAACTACCATGCAAAACGTTACAGAAGGTGTTGTTGATTATGTTGCTCCTGGTCTAGATGACTTACAACAAACACTGGGAATGGGAGATGCCAAATTATTAGCTAACTTTAAAGATTTAGATGTTATAGAGCAAATAAAAACTGTAGGGGCTTTGGCTGCATCAGGTAGTTATCAAACAGCAGAAAAAGCAATAAGAGAAGAAAAGTTCAAAAATAAACAAGAACGTGATGCAGTTTTAAGAGCTTATTTCGATTCTTACGAAAGAAGTGGTCGTAAATACAATGACTCTAGATATCTAAAATACAAAGACCCAGAAATGGTTGCTTTATATGAAGAAATATATGGATATAAATATGGTGGTCGTGTAAATAAAAACATGGGCGGTATTATGCAAGCAGCTCCAGGTGTGCCTCAAGGCATGGAACTAGATTATAGAAACTCAGGAGGATTTATTCCTATGGGTGGACCAGAACTAGCTGATGATGTTCCTGCAATGTTATCAAGAAATGAATTCGTACTAACAGCAGACGCTATGAAAGGCTTAGACAAAGCTATGGGTGGACAAGGTGACCCTAGAGCATCTGCTAAACATATGTATCAAATGATGCAACAACTAGAGGCAATGGCGTAATGTCAACACAACAAGAAATATTAAGAGCTAAACAGCTTTTAGAAAAATATGCTCCTAAAGGAGAGTTTCTTGCTTATATTAATAAAGAAGAAGCGCTTTTATTAAAACAACATGGTGGCTCAGGAGAAATCACTGAAACAGGTATACCTTCTTTTAATACTACAACAACTAGAACTTTACCTCCGGGTTATGTCGAAAGTTTAGGTGAAGACTTTACATCCTATTTAGATAATACTAGTGGCGATCTAACTAATAGAGATTGGTATTCTGATCCTACCCAATACATGGGGGACGCTTCTAATAATTGGTTCACTGCAGGAATGGACCCTATGACTGCGTTAGCTCAAGGTCTAGCTCTTGATCCAAGTAGTGGTCTAGGCTCGTACGCTTCTTATTTACAAAATGCTAGTGATTTCGCAACCGACGGACAAGCTTTCTTTAATGCACACGGAACTAGTTATCAGCCACATATGGCAAATGCAACTGGTCAATATACAAACGCTATGCAGCAAGCAGCCTTACAGGCTGCAGCAGCCGCCGCAGGTCAAAACGCTGGTCAAGGTCAATTAAGTTTAGCCGACGCTGCTTTAGCAAATGCCAACACACAGTTTGGGGATGCTCGTGGTTTATATGATAGAGCTACCGGTCAATACGATCTCGCTGCAGCTGCAGCAGCCGCAGGTCAAAACGCTGGTCAGCCTTTCTTTAACCAAGCTAATCAATATAGTGGTGCGAATGCGTATCAACAATTCATGTCGCCTTATCAGCAACAAGTTATTGATGCAACGATGGCTGCATATAACCAACAACAAGCAGAACAAAGTACAGCTTTAGGTGCTTCTGCAGGTAACGCGTTCGGTGGATCGCGGTTCGGGGTTGCAGAAGGACAAAGAGCAGCAGACGCTGCTTTAGGTGGTGCACAGCTACAAGGTAATTTATTAGCTCAAGGATTTACACAAGCTAACCAATTAGCTAACCAAGCATACCAACAACAAATGGGTCTTGGTCAAGCAAACATGGGACAAGCTGCAGCTAACCAAGCTGCTTACAATCAAGCTGCTCAAGGCTATAACCAAGCTGGAGCAAATCTTGGACAACTTGGAAGTCAATACCAAAACCAATCACAGAATCAATTACAAGCAGGTAGTGCACAACAAGCAATGGCAGCACAGAATGCGGCGTTGTACGGCGACGCTGCGCAACAATATGGACTGCAAGGAGCTAATCAATTAGCAATGGCTCAGTCTGCACAAGAGCAAGTTCAAAACCAAATGGGTATTTATGCTGGACTTGGACAACAACAAATGGATCTTGGAGATTACGGACTTACTGGTCTTGGAAACCAACTCAATACACTGACTCAAATGGGACAACAAAACACAGCATTAAACCAAGCTCGTTTAGACAACCAACAAGCAGCTTTACAAGCAGGGCAAATGGCAAACCAACAAAACTTAGGCTTTATGAGTCAGATGTTAGGCGCTGCTTATGGAGCTCCATCGTCGACCACTTATGCAACTTCACCAAATCCTTCTACTATACAAACGCTTCTTGGAGCGGGGATCGGGCTTGGTGGTATTTTAGGGGCTTTCCGAGGTAACAATAATCAAAATGAGTAGAATCTTAAAAAGACCAATGTTTAATAAAGGTGGCCGTGCCGGCGCACTTGATAGTGGAATTGTATCTGGTTTTGCTAAACCAAGTTATAAAATTGGTGGTGCTGTACAGAGACAGGGTTTTAGGAGAGGTAACTATGTTGATTTAATTGATCAATACATGACAAAACCTGAACCTACAGAAGGAATGACTAAAGCTGATTACTTACGTATTGCAGCAGCAGGCGCTCAAATTATGGGTGCTCCGGTTGTTAGTGATCAAGGTGGTGTTATGGGTGCTTTAGCTAATTCTGCGAATGCTTTATCTGGTTTAGGAACTGATCTAGCTAGCTCTTCAGACGCACGTCGCTTAGCTTATGAAAAAGAATTAGCTGACTACAATAAACTAAGAGCAGGTACAGCGATAGAACAAAGAATAACTGAAGACTCAAACAAATTCCAAATGGATCTACAGCAAGACCAACAAACATTCGAAGCAGGAGAAGCTGTATTAGATAGAGATCTTCAATTAGATATAATTCGAGAGGAAACAGATGCGGCTATTGAAATTTTAGAAAAAGAATTAGAACTGTTCCCTAATAAATATAAATTAGAAAAAGAGCTACAAGAAGAAAGAGCTCAAGCGCTCATAAAAGAAATGAAATTATTACCACACAACAGTGATGAATACTTAGAGAAAAGAGATATCTTACAAAGTATTATATTTGGAGAGACAACTAGATTAATTGCGTCAGAAAAATCTGATTTAATGAAAGATGCTGATTTCCAAAAAGCCATTAGAACTGCTGTCGCTTCTGGTGTTACGGTTTCTACAATACCTCCAGGAGAATCTGGACACGATCCTATGTTCTATAATAAAACAGAAACTGAGATTAGAGATATTATCTTAATGAGAACTTTCAAAGCTGCTGGATTGATAGATATTTACATTCCAGAAGGAATTAAAGAAAGCAACGCTCGCGGTGGAAGAGTTGGTAGATATGCTGGAGGTATGATGGGTGATGAAGGAGTAGATGCAACTGGTCCTATGGAACCAGGACCTAACCCTGATCCAAATCAACCACCTATTATGCAAGCGGCATCATCACAACAGCCAGTGTCTTTAACTTATGACGAACTAAGAAAACGTTTACCACCTGAGGTGTCAGACATGGTTATTAAATTAATACTAAGCAGTGAAGAAGCTATGATTGATTTTGCACAACTACAAACACCACAAGATATAACAAGATTTAATCAAAAGTATAATACGGATTTAGAACTACCAACGGTGGCCTAAATGGGTATTGATAACATTAAAAAAGGCTACCCCCACATAGATCCTTATTCTAAAGGAATGGATATACACGGCCCTACCTACGAAGACAAGTTAAAGGATCAGGTACATCAGTCAGAAATGGGTAATCGTTTCCCTGGCCAGTTTTATACAGATCAAGTTCTTAGAGCAGAAAACGAAGGCTTATTAACTAACTGGGGTGTTCCAGAAGACATATCTGTTATAAATAGAACAAAACAAATTCTTGGAATAGATAATCCTATAACAAATTCTATGTATGGTTATGGTGCCTTTAAAGATAAAACTAATAAAGAAATATTAACAGACATTAGTACAGGCTCTCCTATATCCTTAAATGTTCTTCAATCTGATAGATTTAAGTTTGATAGACTTTTAAGAAGAGGTTTAATAGAAGGACCTGATGGAGTCTTACCTTATAAAACAGGAAGTAAAGACGCGTCTGACGCACAATGGCATAGATTTAGACAAAACCCTGACCAATATAGGCTTACCAGAAATGTATCAAATGATATAGCTCGTTTAAATTATCTGGAAGACGCTGGGGAATACTGGGGTGATAACACAAGAGACATGGCAGGCAACGTAGGACTAGGTTTTGTTGGTATGGACAACACAATAGTAGGGAACCAAATTCCATTGGATAGTGGTGCTGCTGAAAGTATTACAGGCGCGTTTGGTGAGGATGGCACAATAAAATTCGATTCAAATAACGGATTAATTCTGCTAGAAGCAGATAAAAGCAATTACCAAGAGTTTGAAAAAACACTAGCAGCATATCATCCAGACTTTGCTGAATATCAAAGACTACTTAAACTAAGGGAAGACGCATCCAAAGTCTCACCTGATGCAGAAGACGCAATGACAAAACGTTATTCTTTAGAGGGTTATTTAGATCCAAAGATTAAAAAGCTAGAAGACAAGATATTTAATAAAGACGGTACAGTAACATTAATGGATGGTCTTTTTCCAGATCATGTTAGAATTTTAAAAGACGCTAGAGCTAATAGAAGTACCCAATATGCTATAGGTCAATTAACACAACTTGGAATAGAATTTGTTCCTGGTATTGGATTGATTGGTATTAGTGGAATAAAAAAAGCAGGGCAACTTATAAACCTTGCTTATAAAGGGGGTAAACTTGTAAAAAGTTCAATAGCAGATTTAAAATCCGCAGGACTTACAACTGCTCAAATTAAAGCAATTGAAGCTAAAAACGCTGAGACAGTAATAAGCAGAATGAAATTAAAATATGACCCAGAGAGTGGAACCATGCAGTATAGTAATCCAAACGTAGCACAAATGGAACTTGGAGCTGGTAAAGCCGTGTCTAAGAAAGAGCGTATAGCTATAATTAAAAAAGCAGCAGAAGATAATCCTAATGCATCTTACGCAGAGTTAGCTAAGATAACAGGGTTTGATGCGAGACGTATTGGAGATGCACTTGGTCCTGCTACTAAGATTGAAGCAGGGGACGCTGCAAAGCGTGTGTCAGAGGCAATAGATTGGAATTTGTCTAGAGATGAAAACCTTAAGCTTATTAAAGAATTAGGCTTAAAAACAAGAAAAGGTGATATGTCATCCGACTCTATAAAAAGGTATATTAACCAAGCTTACACACAAAAATATCAGTTACCAGTAGATGATTATGCTGACATGTACAGAGGAATGTTTTTTAATAGAAAATATGACCCAACAATCCAGTATGGCGATAATTGGAATGATCCAATAGGTATACTGCCAGCCCGCACAAGTGCTAATACCTTAAGCAACTACCATATACCAAATCAACAGTTAGCTAAAAACAAAGTAGCAATGGAATTAGCAGACGACCTTGATATCCCTGTAGAGCAGGCAAGGGAAATGTTACAGGCGCGTATTGATTCAAATGTTGGTTATAGGAAAAAAGACAAAGCATACCAAGCTTTACTAGCAGGGAGAGGAACACCAGAAGGAGACTTAGCTTGGGCAAGATACACAGCTGGTCTGGCAGAAAACAAAGCAAAATATAGAGAAACAATACAAGCAAACGTTAAAAATTTACATCCTTCTGAACGAGCAATTAGAACAGAACAAAGAACCTATGCTAAATTTGTAAATGATTTAACTGTAAACGATAAAGAATTTCAAAAACTTATTTTAAATAATAAAGAGTTAATGTCGGTGTTAGGCACAAAAGTAGATCCGAAAACAGGTACTATTATAAATACAAACGTAGATGTGGCAAGCTTGTTTAGTAAAGAGACTGATTCTAGATTATTTGAAATTGATCACATTAAAGAAGTTCATAGCAATATTGGGGGCATAGAGTTTCCCGCAAATAGACAACTAATATTTCAACCTTTACATAGAAACTTTAAACAACCTTCTGTGGAGTTTATAGAAAAGTTAAATAGTAAAGTATTAGATGGAAAAGTTTTAACAAAAAAAGAAATAGATAACGTTAAAGCTATTATTGCAAAAGCAGAAGAGTTGGGTATTTCTATGCGGCCTAATGTAGCAGATGGATTTTTAACTCAATTTGGAGTGAACGGTAAGGTTATAAACCCCAAAGCACCAGGAAGCTCGGGTGTAGATGCTTTTAAAAGTCTTGTTGAAGAAAGAATACCTGAAATCAAATCAATGGATCATTACAGAAGTGTTTATAAAGCAGGGGGCCCGGTTAGAGAATATCATAACACCGGAACGCGGGACGGGGAACTTGTTGGTGATCAACTTAAAGGAGAAACTATATACGGAGAATACTTAAAAGACTTAAATATAAGTATGGAGAAACGTATAAGAGATCAGGAACACATGGATCAAATAATGAGTGCTCCTAAGTCGATGCAAGGAGCTGTAGCTACAACTCTTTATGATGAAAGACAAATGGCCTTTCTAGATGAAATAAGAGAACTACCCTACGGTGTTAGAGCAGAACTTAAAAAGAAAATATTAGATGACAAGGCTGTACAAAAAGCCATAGCAGATTCTTTACGTGATCCTCGCCCAGTTAGGTTTCCATTAAAGTCTATTCATAAGTTAATTACAAAGAATGCAGGTGTTAGACATATGTTGAGGCAGCAGATGCTGCCGCAGTTTGTTTTCAAGGCGTTTATAAGTGATTTAATGAATAAAGGAGAAAACCCTGAAGAAATAGCACCTAATGCTTTAAGTACTCTTCTAACACCAACTGGTTCAACTCCACCAGAGCAAGCATATATAGATGGTTTCGATGAGTTTAATAGAGCGTTAGATACTGGTGTTACCAACATAGCTTTTAATACTATGGATTTAATTCTAGGGGGTGTTGATCTTGCTAGTTTTGGTAATACTAATTTATCTGAAAAGCTAAGAGACCTTTATGATAAACGTCAGGTCAATGACCCAGAAACTTTTGTAGGTGATATGGTGTCGCTGTTAGTAGAGTTTGGTGTTCCTGGTGGTCTTGTTGCAAAGCTAGCAACTAGAGCACAAAAGGCAATGCGTATAAAAGGCTTTAATACTATGACTCGTTTTGTTGATCCTAACAAATCGAAAGGAGCACAAAATTTAATAAAATTCAGTAACATTGCAAGTAGAATGGGAACAGGTGCTGTCATTTTTGCCGGAGCAGATTTCGTTGCTGGTGGTCCTTTTAATTCATTAAACAGAATGTTTCCTGATGATGCTACATTACTTCCAGGTAAGCCTGAACAAACAGATGACTTAACGGGCAATGAATTAGTAAAAGCTAACTTTAGAAATAGACTAAGATTCGCGGCTGACGGAGCGATGATCGGGGGTTTATTTCCTTTGCTTGGCCCACCTATTTGGGGATTAGCAAAAGGCATAGGAAAACTTCCATTTAAAACTATTCCTGGAATCAACAGATCGGTGGTTGGTGGTGCATTACAATTAGCGGGTGTTCCTTTAAGAATTGGTGCCGATGTTTTAGCAGGTAAAGTTCCTTATACACAAAAAATGATACCGGCCGTAGGTAAAGTAATTAGTAAGACAGGAGAAAAAACAGCAAGTGCTATACAACAAACTGCTGCATTTATAGGTAAGAATGTTTTTGCTAGAGCTGCATTAGCTGCACAAGATACTATGTTCTTTAGAGACTCTATCTACTCAGGTATTAATAGAGGTTCTACTTTTTTAAGAGGAGTAGGAATACCAAAAGTATTTGGTGGAGACGCTACTGGACTACCACCATTTCAAGAATGGAGAAAATTTTCTTTAAACAGTGCTGATCCTTTGCATGCTAACCTTGCACGTATTGATAACAAACTGGCTTTGTTTAGAGACATAGGTAAATTAACTAAAGACGCGTTTGGTATATCTAATAAAGCTAATCTATTTATAAAAGCAAAATCTAGAACAATAGATAAACTTTATACTAATCTTGAACAGATAACATATACGCTAGCAAAACGTTTTGAAGAACAACATAAAAAATGGGGTCAGTTTGATACCATACAAAAACAATACTTAGATGATGTGTTGGATTTTATGCAAGGTAATAAAAAATTTAAAGACTTAGACCCTGCATTACGTGAATCAGCTGTAGAATTAAAAAGTTATGTGAACAAACTTACAAAGGAGTTTAAAGATTTATTACCTAATACAGACCCTTTAAAGAGAATGTTGACAGAAGATATTAACAATATCATGCGTCGTTCTTTTGCAACGTTTACAAATTCTAATTTTAGACCTGGCGCAGAGGCTGTAAAAGCAGCTTCGGATTATGTCTATAAGTTTTTAAAACAAGATTCAAGAATGATAGATGAAGCTCGTATTGCTTTTCCTAGAGCCAAGAGTGTAGATGAAGCTTTAAGAAGTTTGGCTGAATTAAAAGTAGGGGATCTTATGCATATTGCAAGATATGAAATGGAAGATCCTATAAGAGCTTTCAAGAGAATAGCAGAACGATTAGAGTCATCAGGTGTAAAAGGTGTAGTTGATCCTATGGAAATATACACTGGTCAGGAACTACCAGCCGTCATTAGAAAATTAATGGGAGAAGAAAAAAATCTAAAAAATGCTCTTATGCAAACAACAGGTAATATTATTTCTAGTACACAACAAAAAATAGCTTTAGATAGACTGGCAAAAATGGGACTAGAAAGTGGTTGGTTATTTAATACAGCTGAAGAAGCTTTGACAAAAGGAAAACTTTACAACGCTGTTCCATTAGGAGATATAAAAGGAGCAGGATTCTTACCATCAGACATCCTTGGTTTATTTGGTTCTCCAGAAATGATTAAGCAATTATCTGGTTACAGTATATTTGATTCAGCATTAAAATATAAATTCTATCAAAACTTATTAGCCTTTAAATCAATGGTTCAAGGAGGTAAGACTCTCTACTCTCCTGCTACCCAAATGCGTAACTTTGGTTCTGCTGGTTTGTTTGCTATGAACGTAGGACATATTGGTGGTAATACTAGCGTTACACAAAGCTTTAAAATGATGTTAGATGACATCTTTGGTTCAGGACCAGGTGTAGATCAAAGTTCTTTAATTAAATGGATTGAAAGAAAAATTGAGTTAGGTGTATTAGACGAGAACGTTGTTGCCCAAGAACTTGGTGGAGTTCTTAGGGATTTAAAAAGTGTTATAGGTAAGGATGGGAAACCAGTTATCAGTGACTTTAATAAATTTACGCAAAGAGTTGGTGATAGTAAAATAACACAAACAGTACAACGTTTATATGCTGGTGGTGATAACGTGTGGAAAGCATACGGTCACGAGTTCTACATGTCAGAGTTAAAACAATTTACTAAAAGCTTAGACGACGTACATCGTTTCTTTGAAACACAAGTTGGTCGTAAATGGGATCCTATGTCATCAGCAGGTGTTCCAAAAACGCTGTCTGAAGGCATTGAAGAAATGGGAGCACATTTATTAAGAGAAACTTATCCTACATACAGTCGTGTTCCACCTGCAATACAAGCATTAAGAAAGCTACCTATAGGTAACTTTATATCTTTCCCTGCGGAAATGATTCGTACTACTCTAGCTACAACTGCATCATCAATGAAGATGATTGGTTCAGGTAATCCAGGACTACAGGCAATGGGGTATAGAGCATTGATGGGACAATTTACAACGCTTTATGGTTTCAATCACGGTGCTCAAAAACTAGCTAGTAAGTTTACAGGCATACAAGAAGATAAGCTTAGAGCTTACCAGGATGATTTAGGACCATCCTTCTTAGAAGACCATGTGTTAATCCCAATTTCAAAACAAAATAAAGATGGTACCTTTAAAGTATTTGATGCCTCAACATATAATCCATACAACTACCTAACAGGGCCGATTGAATCTTTCCTTAGACAATTAAATTCTACAAGGCTAGACCCAGCACAAGTTGATTCAGAACTAGATAGACGTTTCTTTGATGCTGCTGGACCTTGGTATAAACTTATTGATCCATTTATAGGAGAGACAATCGCATTAGAGCCTATCTTAGATATATATGCACGTAATGGTGTGACTAGAGATGGTAGAAAAATATTCAGTGAATTAGATTCTCCGTCAGATAAGAGAGAGAAAGCTATTTATCATACACTAGAGACAATAGCACCAGGATTTGTAAGATCAGCTGGTCAAGTTATGGGTGCTTTAAATTTAGACACTAAGGGTGGTAGAGTAATGGAACTTGGAGACGTTCTAATTAGATTGATGGGTGGTTCCATTATGAATGTCGATCCTGTTACTGCATTGGATTATAAAGCACTTGATATCAGAGAAATTAGATCAGCCGCATATCAAACAGAACACTTCTTTAGTAAGGAGAATGCATTGGAACGCGGACCGATATTAAATAGTGATGGTAGAAAGACAGGTCACGTAATGGCTAACGAGTTCAGAGACATCCAGGATGAAGCTTTTGTAGCTCAGTTTGGTATTTGGAAGATGTTCCAGAAATCATTAAACAGTGGTCTATTAACAAGAGATCAAATTGAAACGGTACTAGGTCCAGATGGTCGTAATGTTCCTAACTTAGATAACTTATTAGATGGTTACTTCACTCCTGTTTCTTATAGTGCAGCTGGTTTAGAAAAAAGAGCAAATGATTTGATTAAAGAATATGCAAAGAAAGGTATTAGATTAAACTACAACGATCTATTCCCAGAAACTGATTTGGATATGGTTATTTATGAATATGAAGACAAAAAGTTTATTGATTTCTTAGATCCAGACAGACCACCTATAGAACAAAACACAGGAGGTAGTGGTATTAATTTATTTGGTGAGCAAGCTCCCGTAACACCAGAAGTTGAGCCTTTAGAACCATATGTACCAGACACTCAAACTGCAGAGGTTCCTGTACAAACTGTCGCAGCCTCTTCTAACGCTGTTAATCCGACTACGGGATTGACAAAGAATGAGTCAGCGTTATTATCACCAAGCGAAAAAACCATACGAAAAACCCAGAGGAATATTATCTAATGGAAATGGAACCCCAAACAGAACGAGAACACATAATTTCAATACAAGGGCATATAACCGGAGTGAAGAGAGAACTGGACAATTTAAAGAGTGACGTCTCCCATGTGCACAAAGACATTGAGAAATTGGGTGGCAAGATAGACAAAATCTATTGGGTTGTTTTAACTACAGTGGGGGCTGTTAGTTTAGTCGTTTTAGAAACTCTATTGAATATGATCAATTAATTGGATAGTATAGGATATGTTATTAAATACAATGCAAGCAAGCGCTGAGCCTCAGAATACACAGGGACCTGCCAGCTTAGAAAATTTACTAGGGAACTATTGGACCGCCGCTCTACCTAACATGGATAATATGGGTATGCTTCCTCAGCCAATGCCAATACAACAAAGACAACAAGGTGCAATGTCAGGTGTAATGAATGTAATTGGCGAAGGCTTTGGTGAAATGGATGATGCCATGACAGGTGCTTTTAATACCATTAGAGAAAGTTTAAATAATAACTACACAACACAAGAAGTTTTAGTGCCAAACAACGCACAACAGGCACAGCAGCCTATTCCTTTTATGCCTAGTCCAATGCAAAACCAACAACATCTAGGTCTTTATAGCGCAGCACAACAAAATAACTTATCTCCAACTCCTCCAGGAGGAATTGGTAACGCTCAATTACTGGGACAGCAGCCGACTCCTGTTCCAAGAGGAGGAATGCAATCTTTGAACCAAGACTCTGGAATGGATGGTCAGTTGTCTCAAGAAGAATTAATTAATCAACTATACGCAAACATGTCAGGTCAGTACAACGGATGAAATTATCAAATAACTTTTCACTAGCAGAGCTAACTAAATCTCAAACAGCGGTACGTAAAAACATTAATAATGAACCGGGGACCGCGGAGATTAATAATCTTATTCACCTAGCGGAGGCCGTCCTACAACCAGTGCGCGAGCACTTTGGTAAACCGGTCATGATATCCTCAGGCTATCGCAGTCCAGAGTTGTGCGAGGCTATCGGCTCTTCGTCTAAGTCACAACATGCCAAGGGTGAGGCAGCAGACTTCGAAATTGGCGGAGTTGACAACAAGGAGCTCGCAACGTGGATTACAGAAAATTGTGAATTTGATCAGTTAATACTAGAGTTCTATGATGGTGTTGATCCCAATTCTGGTTGGGTGCATTGCTCAGTGAAAAGAGGACCAGAAGTAGGGCGCAGACAAGTACTGCAAGCGAAGAAAATAGAAGGACGAACAGCATACGAACCGATACTTCTTGGTTAGAAATCCAACCACTTCTTAATATCCTGTTCAACCATAACATCGTTAGCGAAATTCACCTTTTCTTTTAAAGCTTTAATTATTTTTTCATCTATAGTCTTTTCTGCCACTAAGTCAACGTAGGTAACACTGCCAGTCTGGCCGATACGGTGTGCTCGGTCTTCTGATTGTAGTCTTTTTTCTAGATCATAATTGTTTGAAAAATAAATTACCGTGTTCGCAGCTGTTAAGGTGATTCCGTACCCTCCAGTCTGAGGATTTCCGACGAAATAGCGCGTAGGGCCCTTTTTCTCTTGAAATAGAGCAATGTTGGTCTGGCGGAGGGTAGCATCCACTCCCCCGTGATATTCGACTGTAGAGTCATCTCCGTAAGCTTTTTTTAAAGATTCAACTATTTTTTTGATATCTTCACGGTAAGTTGCCCATATTATTACCTTACCATCAACTTCCTCAAGACAATCTTGTAAAGCTTGTATTCTATTATTTTTTAGATGTTTGATTGTACCGTCGTCCGCTTTAAATGTGCCGCAAGTAATCTGATGTAGTCTCATTAAGGTTGTTAATGCAGATTCAGTAGTCATAAGCTTGCCGTCGTACTGAGCAATAGCAGCTCTCTTCATTGTGTCGTATATTTCTTGTTGCTCTTTAGTTAATTCCACAGATCTTTTGGTATAGACTTTCGCCGGTAAGTCTAAGCATTCTTCTTTCGCTACTCTGTATGAAAACTGTTTTAATTTTGCACTTAACTCAGGGATATTTTTATATCCTACAACTAAATTAATACTACGACCACTAAAGGTTCGTCTGACCATAACAGCATGTCTATTTCTAAAAGCATAGTATGATCCAAAATTTAGATGATACTCATCTAAGAACTCACACTGAGTAAATAAGTCAAGAGGGGATTTAGTAACTGGAGAGCCTGTTAATATTCTACGGTACTTCGCGAGTTTCCCTAATTTTAAAATGCTTTTTGTTCGCTTTGCTGTCGGACTCTTGATCGTCGTAGATTCATCAATCCCTATCAAAGCTCGTCCACCAAATATGCTAAGGAATCTATCTGCAAAGTCCAGTCCTTTCTTTGTAGAAAAAGCTTCTACATTCATTATCAATACTTTAAGATCAGTTTCCCCATCAAATAAAGTATCAAGTTCTAATTGTTTCTTCTTTGTTATCGACGCATTCCAAGAAACTACTGTCTTTTCAATATGATCGGGCATGTGTGTTGGTATCTCATTGTCGCTCCATATTCTATACACACCCTTTGGAGCAATAATTAACGCAGCGCGGATCGCGCCTCTATCATAGAGCGCGGATATGTTGTCAACTAAAACTTTAGATTTTCCTGTGCCCATATCCATAAAAAGAGCATAAGATTCCCTGGCCCAACACTTTTGTAAGGCTTTCATTTGGTGTTCAAATGGTTTAGTTTTGAACTTATACTTGTCTATCATAATTTATTTTATTTTCTTTCTTGACATACATATAATGATCCTTATATTGAAAGTCAAGAATTAAAGAAGGAATATAGATGACAAAAAACTTGACAGTGTATGAGCTGTACGATCGCCGTAGTCTAGCAGATTTTTTAGACTTTAAAGATGAGAATCCAGACAACCCACTTGTGTATGTGTTACAACATCCACCAGAATCAATTAATATTCTAGGTGCCTCCGAGTTCGGTAATCTAGTTATCTGTTTACCTCATAAATCACAGATGATTTTTTCTACTGGTCCTTTTGTACATAAAATGCAAAAGAACTTAAAAGATTTTGAGCCCCATGATTATTTACTGTGTACAGGTGATCCTGCTATCATAGGTTTATCAACAGCGATTGTGTCTGACATAACTAATGGTTGTTTTAATTTTTTAAAATGGGATAAGAGAGAAAGAACATACTATCCATTAAGTATAGATCTACATCAGAAAGGAAGATAATGACTACATTAATATTAGACGACTTAGAAAAAGACCAACAAGAACTGATTGAAAAATCAGACATATCAACGCTGGCTAAATACTGTACAGACTTAGCTCGCATAGAGGACGACATTCGTTCGCAAGAGAGTTCTTTAAAAGAGTTAAAAGAACAAGCGGACAAGATTTCTTCAGAGATAATACCTAACCTCCTAGCAGAGCAAGGGTTATCATCTTTGAAATTAGCTGACGGATCAGCAGTCGACGTTAAGAAAACTTATAGTTGTACTATAAAAAAAGACTCGTTGGACGCAGCTTACACATGGCTTCGTGACCAGGGGCTAGGAGACATCATTAAGAACGAAGTCTCTGTAGTCTTTGGTAAAGGAGAAGATACAAGGGCTAACAATTTGTTAGACCTTGCAGTGCAAGAAGGCTATGAGCCCTCGCAGAAGCAGAAGGTAGAACCTATGACTTTGAAAGCACTCTACAGGGAGCGTATCGAGGCCGGCCTCGATATGCCCTCTGATTTCTTTCATACTTTTGTGAAAGATCAAACAAAAATAGGCCGGAAATCATGAATAAGGAGAAACTAAACATGAACCAAGTAGCGAAAAAAGAAAGTACTGCAGTAGCGTTGGGCAGTATGTTTGAAACAGACGCACTAGTTGGCGCTAGCGAAATGGGAGCAGATGATTTTGCTTTACCATTCTTGCGCGTACTAGGACAACTCTCACCAGAAATCAGTAAGCATGATGCAAAGTATGTTGAAGGCGCTGAAGCAGGTATGATTTATAATACCGTAACGAAAGAGACATATAATGGTGAAGAGGGAATAATCGTAATGCCTTGTTATTACAAGCGTGAATACGTAGAGTGGTCAGATCGTGGCCAGGGCACAAGTGCTCCAGTACAGATTCATTCAGTATCAAGTGGCATTATTGAACAGGCAAAGCGAGGAGCTGATTGGAAAGATAGATTACCTAATGGTAATTATCTTGAGAACACAGCGTCTTACTATGTTATGGACGAGAAGATGGGAACAGCATTGATCTCTATGAAATCTACACAGCTTAAGGTTAGTAGAACATGGAATTCAATGATGAATGGAATCAAACTTAAAGGTAAGAATGGTCTATTCACACCGGCTTCTTATAGTCACTTGTATAAGCTGAAAACTGTCCAACAATCAAATGACAAAGGAACGTGGTTTGGTTGGAGTGTAGAGAAAGTTGGTCCAGTACAGGACAAATCTCTTTACGAGGCAGCAAAAAGTTTTGCTATATCGTGTTCTAGCGGAGACGTTAAAGCAAAAGCTAGCGAAGAGGGTGCGAACGATAAAGAGAAATCTGACGTACCATTTTAACTAGTAACGATAGCAAGGCAACTCCCCCTGCCTTGCTATCATAAAGGAGGAGAATATGTTTAAGGAGGATAAGATATGTGTTAAGTGCGGCGACACATTTACAATTCACGTCGTGCAACAAAGACAAAAAAAATACTGTAGCTATGCATGCAGTTCAACGTACAAACCGACCGGAAATAGGAAGGGGCGGCCCAGAAAGAAGAAATAAGAATGGATAAATTTAAGGAAATCTTTGAAGGCAATAACAATGCCTATGGACAAATGGTTATTCAACCAGGAGCCATAACAGATAAAGGAAAACAAAAAGCAAAAGCTTTTATTAAAAGGGATCAAGTCACTGATAAGTTGTGGCAAGATCACCTTAAGGGAGTAGAGCCCGCACTCGGTGTTATACCCATAAATGAGCAAAATATGTGTAAGTGGGGATGCATTGATGTAGATGATTATAAAGTGGATCTCAAAACTATAGCGGCCTCGATTAAGTCCCATAAGTTCCCACTGGTTTTATTTAGATCTAAGTCTGGTGGTGCCCATTTATTTTTATTTTGTAATACTTTTATTTCAGCAGCATTACTACAATCCAAACTAATAGATATGGCGGAAGCTTTAGGGTTTGGAGGTAGTGAGATATTTCCAAAACAAACAGAACTATTAGCAGAACGTGGCGACGTAGGTAACTTTTTAAATTTACCATATCACGGTGGGATCAGAGGAATGCGTTATGCATTAGATCCAAACGGTGAGGCGATAACAGAAACAGATTTCTATAAAATGTATGACAAAGTAGTTTTAACTGAGACTCAGATAGATGAAATTAAAGTGAAGAAATCAAAGGTTGTTAAAAAAGAAGCTTTTGAGAATGGCCCTCCATGTTTAAACCAATTAGCAGAAGAAGGTTTTGGAGAAGGTTCTCGTAACAATGCTTTATTTAATATTGGTGTGTTTCATAAACAAGCAACCCCAGATAGTTGGGAAGACGCTGTTATGGAAAGCAACCAAAAATATTTTGATCCTCCTTTACCATTTAAAGAAGTAAAGGATTTAATAGGATCATTAAACAAGAGAGGCTACGACAAATATAGATGTAAAGATCAACCTATATGTGGCGTATGTAATCCTGCTAAATGTAGAACTAAAAAATTTGGTGTAGGTTTTGAGCAAGAACAGATGGAACCGTTGAAAGATTTACAGAAGTATTGTTCTGAACCAGCCACATGGTTGCTGACTGTTGGTGATAAAAGAGTTCAGTTAAAAAGTGAACAACTACATAACCCTAATCTTTTTGCTGTTGCAGTTATGGAGCAAGCTAATTTAGTTGTACCTATTTTAAAAGGGAAAGATTGGAGAGAGGTTTATTTAAAACCTTTGTTTGCTGGAGAGGTGGCAGAGATAGAACCATTAGAATCACTACAACCTAAACTAGAACTAAGACAATTACTTTTACAGTACACTATGAATAGAACTAGAACCACAAAACTGGAAGAATTAGCTAATGGTAAATGTTATGTTAATACAGACGATAACTGTGCAATGTTTCAAATGAATTCTTTCTTAAACTTTTTGAAAAAGAATGCATGGGACATGAATAAAAAAGATACCGGAAAATTAATCCAGGAATTAGATCTATACGAAGAAGAACTCAGACCTCAGATTATGACTAAGGATGGAATCAAAAGACCTCGTGTGGTTAAAGTAACCCTTGGGGACTTTGAAGAAGGCGCTGTTCAAGTAGAAACTACTTATGATGAGCAACCTTTCTAATGTATATACACATCGCAAAAGTTAGAGATTGGATGGAAGAACGAGGGATTCCTAGAGGATTTGAACAGGATACTTTGAGACGCAAAATTCGACTCGGCACATTCAATGTTCCATACATTCGTGTAGGACGTACTCCTTACTTTTCAGAAGACGGATTACATAATTGGTTACAGGAGAACACACATTGAAAACAATTATCTTAGGACCACCTGGAACTGGAAAAACTTATGCCCTTCTTGAACTAGTAGAGAAATGTATTGAGTCTGGTATTAATACTAAGAAGATAGGTTATTTTACTTTTACTAAAGACGCAGCTCGTGTTGCAAAAGCAAGAGCTATGGAAAAGTTTAAATTAGACGAGGACGAGTTACCTTTTTTTAGAACACTACATTCACTTGCTTATGGTTTAGCAGGTCTAAAGAAAGAAAGAGTTGTAGGTACAGGAGACTATAAAGATTTTGGCGCAAAGAACGGTCTTACTATTAAGCGTGCGGCACACAGTAATGCTGATGGATTATTTGATTCAGACAACGCATATCTAAGCTTAATTAACAAAGCTAGGGTGTCTATGACCGATGTGATGACAATTTACGACAGAAATGAGCACCTGGTGGACGTAGAGAGGGATGTTTTGTACCTTTTAGATCAGGAATACACTAAATATAAGAAAGAAAAAGGTATGTATGACTACAACGACATGATTCAAATGTTTGTTAATAAGAAACTAAGTCCTAAGTTTGAGGTGTTATTTATAGATGAAGCACAGGACTTGAGTCCATTACAATGGGCCATGGTTAGAGCTATGTGGGACAATTCAGACAAAACATATATAGCAGGTGATGATGACCAAGCTATTTTCAAATGGGCTGGTGCAGACGTCGATCATTTTATTGCATTAAAAGATGAAGTTGATCACGTAGAAACATTAGATAAATCTTTTCGTGTCCCATCAGGACCAATATTTGAATTGGCACAAAGCATCCGTTCCAGAATAACCAATAAGTATAATAAAGAATATAAACCAAAAGATGGTCAGTCCGGTGAGCTAAGCTATCACAATAATGTAACGGATGTGGATATGTCAAAAGGTGAGTGGCTAGTATTGGCCTCCGCACACCATTTCTTTGATCCTGTTTGTGAGCATTGCGAGGATAACGGTTGGTATTATAGAAACTCAAGAGGGAAAAACGCGGCTCCAGTAGAGTTAGTGCAGGCCATTCAGAGATGGGAGCGCTGGCGAAAAGGTGGTGTCATTGAACCTATTTTAATTAAAAATATATATAATTATCTGGGAAACAATGTTACTATGGGATACAGAAAGGCGAATACTTTAAATAAAGAAGGAAGCTATACTATTGAAGACTGCATCGCGGAACACGGATTAAAAACAAACGCTGTTTGGTATGAAGCATTTAATGAGTTGGATAATTATACTGAGAATTATATAAGGGCAATGTTAGCACGAGGAGAAAATATTTTAGAAACGCCACGTATTATTTTTAAATCAATACACGCGGCAAAGGGTGGTGAAGCAGACAACGTTTTACTATTGCCTGACATAACTAAAGCAAGTGTTGACGCATCAGAATACGATCCAGACGAATCACACAGACTATTTTATGTTGCTGTAACTAGAGCAAAAGAATCATTACATATTGTTGAACCAATGAGCTATGAAAGGAGCTATCCATATGTCTAAACGTAAAAAACATGATCCAGTAAACCATCCATCACACTATAACAAAGGAGACATCGGTTGCATTGATGCAATCAAAGCATGTCAAGGGTATGGTTTTAGATATTACCTGCAAGGTTCAGCTATGAAATATATTTGGCGTCACGAGTGGAAGAAAAAACCTGTAGAAGATTTAGATAAAGCTATTTGGTTTTTAAATAAACTGAAAGAGGAATATAAATGAGACCTTTACAAGTACCAATGAGTTTTAGTCCTGAAACAGAATGGGTCGTACCATCAATGCCCGACCTAAGCGAACACACTGAAATTGCAATAGATTTAGAAACTAGAGATCCTAATTTAATAAAGATGGGATCGGGTTCAGTTAGAGGAGACGGTGAGATAGTTGGTTTCGCTGTAGCTGTTGAAGGTTGGAAAGGATATTTTCCAATAGGTCATGAAGGGCAAGGAAATATAGATAGAGCAATTGCAATCGATTGGATTCAAGAAGTTTTAAATACTCCTGCAACAAAAGTTTTTCACAATGCAATGTATGATGTTTCTTGGTTACGTTCTATGAACTTTACAATTAAAGGACGTATTGTTGACACAATGATTGCAGCATCGCTGGTCAATGAAAACCGTTTTAGTTTTACATTAGATTCTATCTCTAAAGAATACATTGGTCTTGGTAAGAATGAAAATGTTTTAAAAGAAGCAGCTAAACGCTGGGGCGTTGATCCGAAAGCAGAGATGTGGAGACTACCCGCACTAGTTGTTGGTGAGTATGCAGAACGTGATGCAGAGATAACATTAAAGTTATGGCAAGCAATGAAGCATGAATTAAACGAACAAGACTTGTGGGAAATTTTTAATTTAGAAACTGATTTGTTTCCATGTTTAATCGACATGAAGTTTAAAGGTGTGCCCGTTGATCTTGAACGTGCTGACAATATTAAAAAAGATTTTGTTAAACAAGAAAAAGAATTGCTACAACTAATAAATAAAGAAGCAGGATTTGAAGTTGAGATATGGGCGGCCGCATCTATTGCAAAAGCATTTGATAATTTAAAACTACCTTACGATAGAACTGAAAAGGGAGCGCCTTCTTTTACCAAAGGCTTTTTAGCTTCTCACCCAGAAGATACTTTGGCGAGGAGAATAGCAGAGGCAAGAGAAATTAATAAAGCGCATACAACCTTCATTGATACAATTATTAAGCACGAACACAATGGCAGAATACATAGTGATATCAATCAGATACGCTCTGATCAAGGTGGAACTGTTACAGGAAGATTTAGTTATTCAAATCCAAATCTTCAACAAATTCCAGCACGACATAAAACTATTGGTCCAATGATCAGGTCTATTTTTATACCTGAGCGTGGTTGTAAGTGGGGTTGCTTTGACTACTCGCAACAAGAACCGCGGATCGTGGTACACTTCTCTTCACTGTTGAAATTAGAAGGATCACATATAATTCTTGATCAATACAAAAGAGGCGAAGCTGATTTCCATCAAATGATAGCTGACATGGCAGGAATTAAAAGAAAGCAAGCTAAAACTATTAATCTTGGATTAATGTATGGCATGGGAAAGAATAAACTAATGTCAGAGTTAGGTTTATTAAAAGATGCAGCGGAGGAGTTAATTAAAACTTACAATGCTAAAGCACCATTTGTTAAAATGTTGTCTGAGTCTGTAATGCGTAGAGCAGAGGACAGTGGTAAGATTAGAACTATTGGTGGAAGAATTTGTCATTTCGATATGTGGGAATCAAAAACTTTTGGAATTAATAAACCACTTAAATACGACGACGCCATGAGGGAGCACGGACCTGGAATGATTAAGCGTGCTTTCACATACAAAGCATTAAATAAACTAATACAAGGATCAGCAGCAGACATGACTAAGAAAGCTATGTTGGCCTTATACAAGGAAGGAGTAATACCACATGTTCAAATTCATGACGAACTTGATATCTCAATACAAAGCAATGCAGACGCAGAGAAAATTATTGGAATCATGGAAGAAGCGGTTCAGCTACAAGTGCCGAACAAAGTAGATTTTGAATCGGGAAAAAACTGGGGTGAAATTGAAGGTTAGCCACAAACATAAATCACAGCTCGGTATTCGTAATGAATTAAAAGCTGCGATGAAATTTCTAAACAAACCAGACACCCATGTTTATTACGAGTTAGGTGGTCGTGGTCCGGCTGATCTAGTGGTAGTGAACAGTGAAACGGGGACCGTGGATTTGTATGATGTCAAGACAAAAAGTTATAGAAAAGATGGTTCTAGAATCAATCGGGTGAAGAACAAATCAGCTAAGAATTTAGATGTAAAAATTATATATATTTAAAAAATGCCGGTAACTAAGAAAAGTTACCGACATATAAAGGTGAAGAGTCTATTAAAATAAAGTAAAATAAACTCTTGTCAAATAAAATAAGACGACTATATTAGTCCCATAACTTAATATAAATAAGGAGAAAGAATATGCCAGATACAAGTAGCTTTAAATCAGTCAGTGTTTCAGTGGATACACATGGAAAACTGCAGCAATTAGCGAAAAATCGGTTCGAAGTGCCAGTAAGTATACAAAAAATAATTGATTTTTTACTTACTAAGGAACTTAAGAATGGAAAAAGTTAAAACTATTTGTCCTCGTTGCGAGGGCAATAGTTATATAAGGATTGAGGGAAAAGAGCTTGATTGCCCAATGTGTGAGGAGGACTATTTTGGTGTTAAAACTCATAACGGCTATGTTATGTTGCCAATAAAGCAAACACGACTTAATGTGGAAGGTGGTCGTGAATCAAAAATTAAATGGTCAGGGGAAACCTTACCGGAAGTAGGAAAAGTATGTTAATACAACCAAACCAAAACAAAAATGTTCAATATTCAACGAATGTATTGGATGATGGGGACTATAGGTTTTTGTGTGAATACATAACTGATGATCCATCAATCGCATATCAAAGGTTTCCTATGTATAGTTTTTTGCCAAAAGATGAACCAGCTGAAAACCATATTGAAAAAATATTACGCACACTCACTCCGGGAAAGGAGCACATAGAGTATTGGTTTCGTTGGAATGATGAAGCTCCGTGGCATGTAGACGGAGATGAAGTTTTATTTAAAGCTATAAATAAAGAAACAAATGGGAGTCAAATAAACTATAAGAAAGATTATGATCATTTAGACCATAATCCTGAGGATCCAAATAGCAGTCGAATAGCCAAGACTACGCATATACTTTATCTTATTATATCTAATATGCTCGGTGGTGAGTTAGAAGTATGTACATCTGAGCGTTGGAAGGGTAAGTTTATATTAGATAATAAATGGGAGCCACCAAACGGGGCTAATATTATAACATTTCAACCTCATCAAAACATGGCTGTTAGGTTTCCATCTTATTTTTATCATAGAGTACTACCTATACGTCCAAAATTCGAAAAACTACCTTTTAAAAGACTTGCCTTAATATGGTGTACTTGGGATCACTACCCAAAAGGTTACGAAATACATAAACATTTTAAATTAAATGAATCGTTAGAAATAGTTCCAGCCAAAGGTTGGAGAGATTTTACAGCAGTTCCGAGTAGAACATGAGTTATTTATTATTTTTAAACAGAGTAGCAAACTTAAAAAAAGTTAAGACTTTAACAAAAGATCCTGATATGAAAGAAATTTGGGAACGAAAACTACAGCAATTAATAGAGGATGATAGACATGAAAGAATTCAAGAAGGCGCTAGAAGCGTACACTAGTTTTTTGGTGTTAGGCTTCACAATTTTTATTTGTTTAATAGTAATTATTGTAAATTCTAGATATATCGTTAAATTAGAAGGTACATTAGACACAATGTGGCACGAGATAGAACAGGTGAAGGAAACTAATATTAGTTTATACCAATTTATCGAGGAGCACGGAGATGACATTAAAGCAGGACGATAAGAAAACTATGAGAAAAGAGATTCCTAATAGGATGATGAGTGCAACTTTCGCTCTTCCGATAGACAACCGGAAGGTAATAGGTATTGTTAATTATGTGCCAAGTGAAACAGGTCTTTCTCCTATGGCTTTCTGGATGAAGTTAAAACCAACTGATTCTTATTTAGATAGAGAACTTAGAGCTTCTGGAAAATTAATTTCTAGGTGTCTACAGAACGGTGAGTCTTTAAAAGACCTAGCTGAAACGCTGTCTCAAGATAATATAATTGGTCAAATGGCTAATTATTTACACAAGAACATGGAAGATATTATTATGGGTAATCCTGTGGATAAGAAACAACGTATGTTATCAACTGATCCATATGCTATGAAGGAATAGACATGAAAGATAAAGAATTAGAAATTGAATGGATACCAGAACCAGAAGAATTTATTCCTCCACCAGTCGATAATGAGTCTAAGATAGATTATTACAACAATACAGACCTACCAGCTTTTATAATAGACAAAATGTGTAAAAGAAGTTTTGGTCATACTAATTGGGCTAGAATGTCTACTCTTGATGTTAAGGATTTAGTTATGAATCCTGCTGTTATTGATTATGATGAGGGAATTGTATATTTTAAACACGAAAGGTTAGTTTAATGTCTAGACTACCAACAAGTGGTACAATTGGATGGAATGATGTCCAAAATTCCTTCGGGGGCTCAAACCCTATTGGTATGAACGAATATTACCGCTCTGGTAGTTACGTACAACCAACAGCACTTAATAATAATATACCCACGTCGGGTGCAATCTCTATTAGTAATTTCCACGGTGCTGACGGTTTCAATGGCACTACTGGTAGCTGGTCCAATGGTTCATCAGGTGGTAAAATTGCTAGCTTTGGTTGGTCTGCAGCTGCTGGTGTCGGTTCTGACTTAGGTATGTGTTTTACCTGTGGTAATGGGGACAAAGCTAGTAGCTATGGCATCTATGGTTTAACAAATCTTGTCCAGACTTTTTGGATTACTACTGGTCTCTCAAATATAACCTCTAGTAATATTGATCAAAGGGGTGTAAATATGAGTGGCGCCTTTACCTACAATGGAAACCTCGGGACCTTCCTCTCCACTCAATCCCCGCCGTCTACCTATGGTCCCGCCTCTTCTGGAGTAATTACTAACTCCGTCGCCATACCAATAGTTTCTTCCGGCACATCCAACATGTCAATGTCTTAGTTATGAAAATAACATGGTCTTATACAGAAACTGAAAACAAGGATGTCCCTGTTAATACAACAAATTTTGATACGGGAAAAGCTATAGCAACTCACCAGGTAACCTATACATATGATCCAATTAACGCTAATTTATCTACTAAATCTTTTTGTGCTTACAAAAATCATCCGTGGATAGACCCTATAAGAGCTAAAGCGTTAGAAAAATTCAAAAAGGAGTGGATTATTGAGTTAGGGCTAGACCCAGTAGCGTGGCGTGTTGAAGAAGATGGAACAGTGGAAGCTATCGGAAAGGTAAAGACGCAGTCAGCAGTAGATAAATGGTTAAAACCTAATGAGAAGAATTTGTTAGACCCAGCGGAGATAGAAGAGATATGATTTTTAATATAACTTTTAATGTTTTAAACATTGCAAACAAATTGCAAATATCAATAAGTCACAATACCAAGGTAGGTGAACTCTGTAGACGTGAATCGGTGAACGAGTACACTAAAGATGGTTCTGGCAACTATTTAATAACACCCCACACCGATCATGACTTTTTAATAAAAAATAATAATAATTATTTTGTATTAAGTGGCAAAGTAAAAATTCGTTATGAATGGGCTGACGGAGATAAATTTAAAAACGAACATAAAGACACTTTTAAAAGTATACTTGAAGCTGGATACTCAGAGCAGCACCAGGATATGAAGACTAATTATAAACACGGTGATGGTTATATGGAAAATACAGTAGATCAGGCATATAGATCTCCAAACTGGTCCAAAAACCATCTTCCTTATGAACCATATTGTTCCGTCTCTGAAGTTACAATTATGGAAGATGATACTGTGCTGCTATGTCCAATGCAGCACACAACAGGTTGGACGTTTGAAACTATTGATATTATGCCATTTGAAAAAATTATAAGTAGTAAAGTTGGAACGGAGATGTACGTTATTTTTGGTAGAGAGTGTCATACTTGGAGTAAGGATGGTAAGTACACCAGACAAGTTATAGAAAAGCACTCAGTTAAAAAACAAACGTCTTCGGAATTGGAGATTAACAATAGTTCGGGGGATATTTGCACTTTGGTTCGTGTCTATAAATGACCGAAATAGTTCCTCCAAAATATGACAGAGTTTATCTTACTATTACTTATATTATTATATGTTTCTTTACTTTAGGCTTTATCTGGCCTTTTCTTATTAATCTAGACCCACGTCTTATCGTTACCTATTTCATCGCTGTCATTGTCGGAACGCTGGGTACTAATGTCGGCTATCACCGGCTATTCACTCATAAAGCGTTTAGAACATCTAAGTTCTGGTATAACTTCCTAGCTTTCTTTGGAGTATACGGTACTGTTGCCGGTCCTGTTGGATGGGTTGCAACACATCTTCATCATCACCGGCACCTAGGTACTGACATGGACCCACATACGCCGTGGACCGAAGAGAATCGATTCGTTGGCTTTCTTAGAACTTTCCTTCCGTACTGGATGAATATACCGGAACCGGATCTAAAGTTGTTAGTGGGTGTGAGGCATTTACTAGCGAATAAGTTTATTATGTTCTTGCATAAGTGGGCGCCAATCCAGGTCTACGGAACGGGGATCGGGGTTTGGTGGTTGTTTGGGTTTGACTGGTTCTTGTTGGGCTTCTGTTTTCCTATTGGTTATTCATTGATTAGTCAGTTCTGTGTTAACTGGTTTCATTATGATATCGATTACGTACACAAGAATAGACGCTGGCTCAATCTGTTGATTGGTGGTGAGGGTAATCATAAGTATCATCACGAACGACCACGTGACTATTCAAAAGATTGGCCGATTAAATATTTCATTGATTGGATTAAGATTTGACCTGGTATCAAAAGTTTCCTCAATACTATATTTCTTTTATGTATGTTGTCAGCGTTATTTTGTTTAGCGTTTACATCTGGAGTTATCTTGACTGGCGGTTGCTGGTAACCTGGGCGGTGTTACAGTTCTTAGGTATGGTTGGAATTAACATGGCTTATCATCATCTAGTGTGCCACAAGTCTTATACAACGAACAGCGTTTGGAAAGCGATTCTAACGTATATCGGTGGTATAGCAACTCAATCGAGCCCGAACGATTGGGCTTTAGTACATCTTACGCACCATAGATACACTGACACAGAACGCGATCCGCATACACCGAATCTATCTGGAAACAAAGTGATGGGCATACTGCGCGCGGCGCTTCCTGTGTTCATGACAATCAGGATCGATGATATGAAAGTGAACCTAATGGCGAAGAAGTCTTTCGAGGACCCTATCTTTAGGTTCTTTGATTATACCCATATGATCTGGTTCCACGCAACGTGGATCGGGATTTATTATTGTTTCGGGTTTGATTGGTTAATGATTGGCTTTGTGTTTCCAATCGCTTTAGCTCACATAGGAGAAACGGTCATTAACTGCTTTCATTTTGATATGGATTCGGTCAGGCGTAACGCATGGTTTTGGAATATTCTTATTGTGGGAGCTGGCTATCATGCTAAACATCATGATACTCCCAGAGATTACACAACGGACTGGCCAGTGAGCAAAATAATTGATATAATAAAAACATGAGCTTACCACAAATATCAGGGCACAAATATAAGTATATTGGTAGTGTTGATATTGTTGATACGGATGAAAAATATATTAAAGAATTAGAAAGACAAGTGGAAGGCTATCTTGACTATTGGCATCTAACAGCACATGAATGGAAAGAAGTACTATGGCCGGAGATAATAAAACTAAGAATACAAAACAGAGAATTAAAAGTGGAACTTGCCCTTTTAAAGAAAGCAATAAAGAAAGCACAAAGACTGACAAACCAGAACATGTGTTAAAACATTATGGGGATAACCCGGAATGGCGCAGACACTGGAGTGTTGTATTTAGGAGAATGAGATGATATTAAAGAAAACATATGAATACCCCACGTCAACAAGGGCCAAAATTAATGGTCTTAGGCATTATAATATCGACGGCAGTAGCTCTAAACTACCATCTGTCACTACTATCTTAGGCGAGACTCAGACTAAAGAGAAGTCTGATTCATTAGAACGCTGGCGCGATAGAGTCGGTCACGAAGAGGCTAAACGAATTACAAAGGAAGCCGGTGACCGCGGTACGGCGATGCATAAATACTTGGAGAAGTATTGTTTGTGCGGCGGCAAGCATCGAGACTTAACTGTGGCCGGCGATCAAGCTAAGGTTATGTCGGACATTGTTATTGATAAGGGAATAGAAAATAGAATTGATGAGGTCTACGGAGTTGAAGCCACATTGTATTACCCGGATCTTTATGCGGGGTCCGTGGATCTAGTTGCGCGATTAGATGGTGAAATGGCCATCGTTGACTTTAAACAGACTAATAAACCTAAACAAAGAGAGTGGATCGGCGATTACTTTCTACAAATGGCGGCGTATGGTATGGCGCACGACGTGGTGCATGGCACAGAAATAAGTAAAGGTGTTATTATGATGTGTAGTAAGGATGGCTATTACCAGGAATTTCTGATAGAAGGGGATGAATACCGGAACGCGAAACACGGATTTTTGCGGAGGGTAGATCAGTTCTATGGGGGTTAGATGTATTTTATTATTACGGCAATGTTATTTTTTTCAGGGACGGATACTATAGTTTATACTCAGTACGATAAGGCGACTTTTGACTCAGTCCCGGCTTGTCAAGAGTTTTTGTTCCAGAATAAAGTCAAATTAACCTTAGAATTAATAGAAAATCACAATAAAGAGGGCGACATGAAGGGTTTTGAGTACTTCTGCGAATCGCGGTATTTGGGACCTGAAGTATGATGGAATGTCCGTGGTGCAAGCAGCGCGCAGCGCGGATCGTGGTTCATGGGCACTATCAATGCTCAAATTGTACGAAAAACGTAGACGAATGCTGTCAGGGTGAACAGTGTGACATAAATGTCACAGAAGAAAGTCCATCCCTATAGTGAGATTTAGGGTCCCTATTTTACTTTTTTGTGTAAGAAAAAAATTATAGTGGACGCAGTGGACGCAGTGGACATGGTAATGAAATCAATGGTTTACAAGGCAAAAGTATGACCAAAACGACTTTATTTTTTGGACATAGTGGACGTAGCAACAAAATCAATAACTTACAAGGTGTTTCTTCGCTGTTGATTGCCAGAGAGGTCAAAAAAGTTACAAAAAAAGTAAGAAGTTGACCCCTATTTCTCACTATAGTAATAAAGAATATGGCCAAAGATGGAGCGCACTACCCAACTAAAGAGTTTAAAGACAACTTTAAGTCGATAGACTGGAGTTCTACAAAGGAGAATAAAATTGAAAGAAAAAAAGAAAAGAAACGATCACCTAGAGATAATTGATAAGCCTGATCTGCCTGATATGGTTAAGATAGGCTATAGGGATATAAAGATAGAATACGTTAGACCAGATTTTAAAACAGACGAGATGACAGATTGCTACGGCGAGTACCGTGCGCGCGAAGGTCGCATCTTATTACAGCATGACCTATGTGGACAAGAGCTCAGCAATGTTTTATTTCATGAATGCCTACACGCACAAGTTTATGGCAGCGGACTTAATCAAGCTAATGGTCCATTGAAAGACGATGATGCCGAAGAACTTGTAGTAAATCAAATAACTAATTATTGCATGGGAATGTTTAGAGACAATCCTTGGCTGTTAGACTTTTTAAAAGACAACCTAGAGAAAAAAGAGTAAAACATACAGATGCCCTTTGAATCAGAAAAACAAAGAAGATACCTACATGCTAACAACCCTGAGTTAGCTAAAAAGTGGGAAAAGAAATATAGAAAAAAGAAGAAGAAAAAGAAAAATAAATAGTATATAACTAGTGTATTCTTAACTATTCCGGGGGGAGCCATGAGGAATATTTTAATTATTGTCGTTGTACTATGCGGCTTCTTATGGGGGTTCGGTAAGTTAATGGACTCTGCACTGGCAGACGGAGATCTTACATCTTCAGGTGCTACCACAAACGATCAAGTAAATTCAACAGGATCAAATACTGCGATCACCGGAGGGTACACAAGTACCGCTAGCACGACGTACCAAGAAGGAAGTTCAAGCACAACTTCAACAACTTCAACAACTAACAACAATTCTTATACTGGTGATACTAGAACAGTTCCATCAGCATCATCACCTGGAATTTCAGCCATGTCGCAGGATTTGTGTATTGTAGGTGTTGGTATTGGAATACAGAAACCACTTATAGGTGGTAGTATAGGCATTACAAAGCGTGATATGAATTGTGAAAGAATGAAACTATCCAAACTATTGTTTGATTTTAACATGAAAGTTGCAGCTGTATCTATACTCTGTCAAGACGCTAGAGTGTTTCAAAGCATGGTTCATGCGGGAACACCGTGCCCATTTAATGGTAAGATAGGATCTGATGCCTTAGCAGAATGGAATAAGTACGACAAACAAAGACCTGACTATGAGGAGTACACAAAAGCACTAAGATACATGGAAGAGGTTGATGAAAAAATATTGGAGGGGTTAGATGATAAGGAAGCTTATATACTTGATAGTAGTGGCGAGCCTACTAACGTCCTTAAGTAGTGCTGATACTGTAGTCATTAATGATTTTCCAAACCCAGGCGACACTACGACTACCACAACTATTACAACAGGCAATCCTGTAACCACTGGCAATCTATTATCACATCAATGGAATGATGGTACTTGGACAGGAACTATGTTTCCAGATAGTTCTGATATAAATGAAAATATATATTTGACTGGTAAGGATGGTGCGTTCGCAGAATCTACAGTTAATTCTCAAGACATATTAACAGAACAAGAATTGCAACAGGGTTTAACTTCAACCCTAACAGCTAAGGTTAGATGGTGGAATAAGTGGGAAAGCACCATTGAAATGAAACAAATTGCAACTAATGGAATTGATACAACTACACAAACTATAATTCTACAGGATACCACCAACCACAATAATCAATTTAATTCTCATACTAATACTTTAATTATTGCACCTGATGAAGAAAACTCACACGGTACACTAACTACAAGATTTACATTTGATATAGATAATGCAGCAGGCACTTGGAATAATGGCCACAGCGGTCCGGATATTATAGAGCCTGACTTAAGACTTAATTATTCATCTCTTAGTACAACCACTGTAACTGACACAGTGTTTTGCTATCAGAAAAACCCACCCACTTGCCCTGCACAAGAGGAGATAGCAGATATTGAAACTTTCTTAGATACATTTGAAGAAGATGTATATCAATATGAAGAAGAATATTTTATGCCGGAGGAGATAGAAATTGAATACTCATTCAATAATGATTACTTTGAGGAAGAAGAGTTTGAAATAACAGAGGACTATTTGGTACTTGATGAATTTTTTTTTGAAGACGATTACTATCAAGACGACTATTACGAAGAGTTTGAACTGGAAGAATTTTTTCCAGAAACTCTTGCCTTTGAAGAAGTAGAGTATTTTGATGAAATACCACCAATGGAAGAAATGTATTTTGAAGATGAGTACTTCGAAGAAGAAATGTATATGGAAGTTTTTACAGATGATGCCTTCATAGAAGAGTTTGATGAGATGTTTGATGAGATGCCAATGGAGGAGATGGATATAGAAATGGCAGAAGAAATGTTTGAGGAAATGTTTGAAGAATACTTTGAGGAAGAAGCACCAATAGAAATGGTTGAAGAATTTGCAGAAGAGTTTAAAGAGGACGTAAAGGAAGAAGAGCCCCTGGAAGAGATAGCCTTGGCCGAGGAAGAGCCGGTGGAGGAAGAACCACTTGAAACAAAAACCGTAAAAGAAGAAACAATTGAGGAAGCTAAAGATGAACAGATTGAAGAGCAACCCAGTAGCGAAAGCATTGCTGCAGACGAGCCGGAGGAGACAACAGACGTTGCCGAACAAGAAGAAGTCGTCGAGGAGTCAACTGAAGTCGCAGCTGTTGAAGGAGACGGAACTGAAGAACCAGATCCTAGCGGAGAGATGGAAGTTGATTTAGATATCAAGGTCGCAGCACTGGAAAAAGTTATACAAAGCAAAATATCTAATGAGATGCAGAGGGTTTCATTAACTCTGGATGCAGTTAATCAAATAGTAGCTAAAGAAATGGTGGCTAATCAGCCTGATATGTCTAGTTATTTCAACATGAACTCAGAATTGTTTAATACCCAGCAGTTACCAGGCGGGGACCCAGCGTTCTTCATGCAGGTCAGCCTAGACAGCTATAATAAAACTATCTATAATACACAGGCAAATCTTGTAGCGACTGATCCAGTGGTTCAGTATCAGATTAAACTTAATAAAGCGCAGCAAGCTACAGATGCTGCTTATATAAAATTAAAAGGATTAATGGATGCCAGATCTAATTAATAAATTGTCAAGTTATGCGGCATTGATCGGCGTTGTAGGAGCCATCGGCGGAGGATTTTATGCCTGGGGTGAATTCAACACAAGACTTAG